>Ga0137415_10000445_pt1 | contig 39069 bp, 46 predicted proteins | sample CZODoug3_1_1_16f_FD_183082 | JGI IMG/M metagenome (GOLD analysis project Ga0137415, IMG submission 183082) | Vadose zone soil fungal communities from Angelo Coast Range Reserve, California, USA - CZODoug3_1_1_16fungal (Hybrid Assembly) | ecosystem: Environmental > Terrestrial > Soil > Vadose...
GTGTGCCTGGGAAAAGAACATGGAACTCTGATACCTGTGAAACTGCACCCACCCTATTGACGGGTCCGTCTCCGCCAAACGGTATCCAGATCAAACGCGCATCATCGTCAAGATGGGTTCGCCGGCCGGTTACTAAAAGGAGCGTGGTATGGCTGCGCCTTTCAATGAGCGGCGAGCTGAACAGGCATTCGTTGCCCGCGGTGTTAGGGGCGAATCAGGCGTTCAACCACTACAAGCACTCATCGGCGCCTCCGTGCACTGGCTTGCGTAACAAGGCGGAGAGGCGAGGGCCAAGGCACAAGCCTTGTTTCGCAACTTTGGAGATTGCACGATCAACTGGTCATTCGACGGTCAAGCTAAGTCTAGTGGCCTGCAAATCCAGCAATGGCGGGAGAGTTGACAGCCCCTTGGGACTCGCGATTCTGGACTACATCTTCTTAGCGCGCGACGCGTACAGACTTCGCGTAAAGGCGTTCACTGCGACGGCGGAGGTCTGAGGCGTCGCGTCAAGGCGGCGAGCGCGAGCTGGGTCCTGCGCTACACGGCACCGAGCGCCAAGCGACGGGAACTAGGACTGGGTGCTGCGGATCAGACGAGCACGGCTGCCGCTGGGAAGTCGCTGCGCGACGCGCGCGATGCGGCAGACAACGCACGCAAGCTGATCCGTAGCGGTGTCGATCCGATCGATGAAAAGCGCGCGAAGCGCGAGAAGGCGCGCGAAGCCGAGGTCGCGACGAAGGCCGAGACAAGGCGAGAGCGAACGACGCTGGCCCGCGTTGCGCGTGCGTATCACGAGCGCGTCATCGAGCCTAAGCGAACGGAGGTGCACGCGCGCGAATGGATCTCATCGCTCGAGCGCCACGTTCCTAGGGAGATCTGGCACAAGCCAATCGATCGGATCGAGGCGCCCGAGCTATTGGATGCGGTGGTGAAGGTGACCTCGCAGTATCCGGAAACCGGCCGCCGGGTGCGGCAGCGGCTGGAGCTGGTCTTCGCCGACGCCGAATTCCGCAAGCTTTGCAACGGCAATCCGGGGCGCGCAATCCGTGAGAAGGTGCGCGAGGAATGCGGCGGCCGCAAGACGGAGAGCTATCGAACCCTCCACTACCGGGACGTTCCCCTTTTGTGACGCGGCTGCGGGCCGTCCTGGGTACGCGCGCACGCGCGCTGGAGTTCGCGCTGCTGACCGCGGCGCGCACAGCGGAGATCCGGGGAGCGCGCTGGTGCGAGATCGACTTCGAATCGAAAACCTGGACGGTTCCCGCCGAACGCATGAAAGCGCGCGAGGTCCACGCCGTGCACCTATCTGATCGCGCGATCGAAATCCTCGAAACGCAGTGCGGCATCAGCACGAAATACGTGTTCCCGAGCGTGCGGGGCGAGGGCGCGCCGCTGTCGAACATGGCGATGCTGGGGTGCCTGCGCCGGCTCGGCCTGGCGGCATTGAACTGACCGGACCGCAGTAGCGCATTGGCTAACACCTGGCGGTTTGCGGGTGCCCCGTCCAGGCTCCTAGCTTGTAGTCGCATCGCATTGCCGCGAAGACAGCTGATCAACGACGAGCCATCATCGACAAACTCGAAAAGACCTCCGACGTAGGGTGGTAGTCGCGCGGTGATGTGCTCTAGCGCAACCTAGCGCGACGGCGAGAGGCTGTTCGGCCCATGCGAGGGTTGATCGACCTGACTGGATTCCTTTGCAATGGCGGTCGGAACCGAGTGGACCGAGTCAGAGATGTTGGACAGGTGCACCCATCCGATGACCCCCAACGCGACCGATGTGCTGATGGTCAGTACTAGTCTCTCCGTCAACGAGATATTTGCTCGAACAAAAAACACCAATCCACCGACGATGGACCACAGACACGCGAGCGTCAGTAAATGGGCCATTGACGGTTCCCCCGCGCCCTGCGACAACACTAAGGCACCGACCACGGACCACAGACATGTGAGCATCAGCACATAGCCCATTTGCGGCTCCTCAGCGCGCTCCGACGTTCGTGAACACCGAATGAACAAAGAATGAACGTACTTTGCCTTACGCCGGCGCTCTTTGAAAGCTCCGGAAAGCACCGAAGACCTTGCGGTCGACCCCCCAACCGAGACTCGGGTCGGTAGGTGATTCCCCCGCACCGGTCCCGCGAACGCACTGACCGTGGCGCCGCGAAAGGGAATCGAATCACACTCAGTTGCCAGAACTAAATTTCGAGAGCGGCGTGGCGGGGTTGTTCGAGCGCCATCGGATAAAGCGAGCGGAGAGGGGATGCTTCATGAGAACGGCGCTTAAGGCTTTGACCATTTGCGCAGTTTTGGGGGGTGTCGCCAGCAGCGCGCCCTCTGTCACGTCGAGGGGACCAGCCAACACCGGCAGACTCACGCCTTTGATCCTTGATAAGAACGAGGGCGACAAGCGCGTTTGGAGGCCGATCGGGGGCGAAGGGCTGTGATGCTCAGCCTGGCCCATCTATCTTGAAAGTCGATCGGCACATCGACGGCGACGCCGACGTTCTCGCAGGTGTCGATCGTCCATTCCTTCGATCTGTTGCGATTCCTCGAAAGTTTGGAGGCCGCAAGATGGAGCCCGTGTACCAGTGCACGTGTTTACATTGATGCGCAACCACCCGTGTGTAGAGTTCTGCTGGCCTGTGGACAGGCGGAACAACTGGCGGAAGGCATGAGCCGTGCCGCCGAGAATGAGGCCTGGCGCGGGTTTGACAGGACACCGCCTCCGCCATTCAACGGTCTTGTACCGGTCCTTCGCAAGGTCCCCCGAAACTGGCTCCAGGATCATGTGGGCGGTGTCCTCCCATTAGGCGACGATTGACAAATCATACGTGCACGTGCACACTCATTTCGGTTTTCAGGTAACTAAAAGAAAAGACTCGAACGCCTACCTGCATCAACAACGGCGAGACCAAGGCGTAACAGAGCTGGGATCGCCCAATGGCTCGGCGTGTCGCGCGCGGTAAGGCATTGATCCACGGATCAGCGGCTCGATCGCAAGCACCGCCGGTCACGTGAATAGGGAGGAGACAATTTCATGAAGAACCCCCTCGATTCCCTTTGGGGTACGGTCCTTTCCGGCATGGCTCTGACCGCTATCCTGTATTTCCTCGTCCGATCCTTGATCGGAGGCTAACGGTGGATTTCGTTCACTATGGCCTCGGACGGTGGGTTCACATCATGGCCGGCGTGATGTGGATCGGGCTCTTGTACTACTTCAACTTCGTGAACGCGGCGGCCGCCAAAGCGGCGGCGGCCGACGGCTCGGGTGCTGGGATTGGCAAGCACGTAATGCCACGGGCGCTCTTGTACTTCCGCTGGGCGGCCGTTGTGACGTGGCTTGCCGGTGCCGCTCTACTCGGGGCGCACCTGCCCGATGCATTCATGTTCCGGTCCAAGGCGTACGCACCGATTGGGGTGGGGGCTTGGTTGGGGACGATCATGTTGTTCAACGTGTGGGTGTTGATTTGGCCGAATCAGCAGAAGGTCCTCGGCATGAAGCCGGCTGATGATGCCGAGAAGAACAAAGCCCGTCGCATTGCGTTTTTGGCGTCGCGGGTGAACACGATGTTTTCCATTCCGTTGTTTTTTTTCATGTCGGCGAGCGGCGGGATATTCAGGACGGGATTCTTTTAGGGCAGGGCACCAGTCCCGCGACGCTGGACGAGTCGGGGTTCCTTGGCGTTCAGAAGCTGCAGGCGCGGCGACCGCACCATGAAGACCTCTTTTTAGGCCCCTTCGATAGATAGATCGGACGGTAGCGCTTGACATGAACGATTTTCCGGTCTAGCAATCAAACGTGCACGTATAGATATGAAAATATGGATAAAATTAGTTCCAAAGGGCTCTGCAGCGTGCGCGCAACTCGTGGATGCCGAAAGTTGAAGCTTCAGTTTGACCGCCGTTGACCAGGGCTAGTCCGAAATGCCCGGATCGCAAACGGCGGGCGACGACAGGTAAATGCAGGTGCCGGTGAACAGCGTCGGTGGGACAGCCGACGTCATTTCAAGAAGAACGCAGACAACAAGGAGGAGACATGGTCAAGGCGGGGTATTGTTTTTCGTGGGTGACGGTTCTGCTTCTGGCGGGGGCTTCCGGCGCTAGCGCAGAGGATTCGACAAAGGCGGAGGACTGGCCCTGGGCGGCCAGCCTCGGCGTTCTATATGTTCATCCGAATGTCAGTTCGCCGGTCGTTCATGCTGAGGCCGACGACAATGTCACTCCCGTCGCGAATCTCTCGTACTTCGTAACGTCAAATTTTGCTCTGCACGCCGCCGCCGCGATTACCCGCCACAGGTTGACTGCGAACGGATCGGATTTGGGCAGTGTATCGATTGTTCCATTCAATCTCTTGGCGCAGTGGCACTTTCTTCCCGGAGCGAAGATCAGTCCCTACGTCGGTGTGGGGCTGACCCATCCCCTCTACTACAACCAGAGCGGTCCGGTGCTGGACCACGTGGACCAGTTCCACGGGCAATTCGGAGCCATTGGCGAGTTAGGAGTGAACTTTCCGGTGGGTCGAAGAACCTTCGTAAATCTCGACTGGAAGCACTTTTGGGCTAAAACGGACGTGATCCTGAAGGGCGGGCCGAAACTGGAAACCACCACTCTGGACCCGGATGCAGTGACGATCGCCTATGGAATCCGGTTCTGAGTCCGTGGTTAGCCTCGGGCCTGGCCCATAGTCGGCGCAATGCGGGGCTGGCTCGTCCAGCACGAGCGGCCGTTCGAACTCTCACACTTTCCCCGTGGGAAGGTGGCCTTTCCATCTGAGGAGACCTAGCGATGGAACGTGCGACACCAGTGGTCACAGATCCCTACAGCCTGTCGGAACAGGCCCGAGCCGCCGTCTATCACAACATTTTCACTCGGCGCGACGTCCGCAGTCAGTTCCTGCCGGATCAAGTGCCCGATTTAGTGTTGAGTCGGGTCCTCATGGCCGCGCACCACGCACCTTCTGTCGGCCTCATGCAGCCGTGGAACTTCCTGGTAATACGGTCGGAGGCTGTTCGGCGGCGCGTCCACTCCGCCTTTCTCCTGGCCCGGGCGGAAGAGGCGAAGAAATTCGAGACCGAAAGGGAGCAGCAGTATCGACGCCTGAAATTGGAAGGCATCCTGGAATCGGCGGTGAATATCTGCGTCACGTGTGATCACGAGCGAGCCGGGCCGGCAGTGCTCGGGCGCACCCATAACGCGGCGACCGATGTTTACAGCACGGTGTGTGCAGTGCAGAACCTCTGGCTGGCGGCCCGAGCCGAAGGGTTGGGCGTGGGGTGGGTAAGCATTTTTATGCCAACTGCATTGCAGGAGATTCTGGGGATCCCCGCAACGATAAGTCCCATTGCTTATCTGTGCCTGGGTTACGTGAGTCATTTCCTGGACAGGCCCGAACTTGAACTGGCTGGTTGGCGATCCCGCACGCCTCTGGAAAGGTTGGTCTTCTTCGAGCAATGGGGTCAGGATCATTGCGACTGGTCGGACGGGGTGGTCGAGCGCATACGGCATATTCAAGAGCGGGAAAGCCAGGGCGTGATCGCCCAGTAGCGCGCCGCAACGTGAACGCCGTCGCGGGCATCCATTTCGAAGCCATTCGCTTGACGAGCGGCTATCGCATTCAGCGAAGCGGCCGCTTTCTGATCACGGAACTGTTACACCCGTCGAGGGTGTTAAGCACCTCGTTCATCAACGGCGGCCAATCCCAGCGAGTTCGGCACCTGCTGAATCACCAGAGTTGCGAGGCGGTTGCGCACTCCGAGCGCCAGGCGCGTCTAATGGAAGTCGGGCTTGCGCAATACCACGAAACGGTCTGTACCGAAGCGGGGCTGGACCCGGAGCTGGTCGCCCTGATGGGAACCGCTGCCAACATGAACTATGCAAGTGTCGTTGAGCATGAAACGAACGGCCTGTCGGTAAGTGCGGTGGTTACCGCCGGCGTAATGGGAAATGCCACGAGCGCAGCAGACCCGGCCAATTGGGAGGAGCGTTCGCATGGATTCGTGGAGGCACTTCGATATCACGGAACCATCAACGTAAAGCTCCTGATCAAGGCAGGCCTTCTTGCTGTCATCGTTTGCTTGGCGGGGATCTCTTATTTCTAATGAACGCTCCGACCCTGCCTCTGCTGCCCGACGTGCAGTCCCTGAGCGACCCGAGGCAACTTGCCATCGATCGGGTGGGCATACGTGCGATCCGCCACCCGCTGACCATCGCGACGCCCGAAGGGCCGCGGTCCGCCGTGGCGTCGGTCGACATGATGGTCGGGCTTCGGGCCGATCAGAAGGGCACACACATGTCGCGTTTCGTCGCGCTGCTGCAGCAAGACGCAACGCCTTTGTCGAGCGCCTCGATAGGCACGCTGCTGCGGTCGATGCTCCAGCAACTCGAGGCGTTGGACGGATCGATCGAGGTTCGATTCGCCTACTTCGTCCGGAAGACGGCACCGGTGAGCGGCGCCCAAAGCCTGATGGACTACGACGCGATGCTTTCCGCCAGCGGCTCCAGCACGCAGATGAGGGTGAAGCAGAAGGTGGTAGTACCGGTGACCACCGCGTGCCCGTGCAGCAAACGAATCTCCGACTATGGCGCGCACAATCAACGCTCCCACGTCACGATCGGGGTGGAGTTGGCTTCCGCCTTTCCGATCGACGAGTTGATCCGAGTTGCGGAGTCCTGCGCCTCATGCGAGGTGTGGTCGCTGCTGAAGCGATCCGACGAAAAGTATGTGACCGAACGGGCCTTCGACAACCCGAAGTTCGTCGAGGACCTAGTGCGCGACGTGGCGCTGGTGATGAACCGAGATACTCGGGTGCTCGCCCACACGGTCGAGGCCGAGAATTTCGAGTCGATTCACAATCATTCGGCCTATGCACGCATCACGCGCGACAAGCGCTGCGCCAGTTTGCCGCACGCGGGCGATCCGGCCTCAAATGTCTTGTGAGCAGTTCTGAATCAGGTCTCCGTCGAATGCTGTTACGCAGCATCCGGCGAAGCCTTCGTGATTGAACCAAACGGATCCGAGACGCCCGGCGCTTTCGGGTGACTGACCTCCAATTTTGTTGCTGATGGTCTTGCTAACGAGCTCGACAGTACATATCATACGTGCACGTATAGAATATAAACGGAGGGCTCGACAGCCAGCAGCAAAGCAAATCAGACGCCCAAGCGGACAGATCCGTAGGGCAGCGCGCGACCCGGCAAGGTCACCAATCTGCGTTTCGATACCACCGAAAATAGGAATGCACCCGTGCCATGAAGAATCGCTGTTCCGCAGCGCTTATCGCGCTGAGCAGTCTACCGATTACGGTGCACTCCCAAGACAACGCCGCCGACACCGACAGCGAATACGTCGTCACCTCGTCCCGCCAGAGCGAGCCGGCTCGAGAGTCGATACATCCGGTGACCGTGATTACGGCACAGGAAATTCGCGACAGTGGCGCGGGCTCGATCATCGATTTGCTGCGCACCTTCGGAGGTGTGGAAGTTTCAACCAATGGCGGCCTGGGCCAGTCAAGCGATGTCTTCATTCGGGGCGCCAATAGCGATCACACGGTTGTGCTGGTCGATGGCGTTCGGATCGGGTCAGCCACGCTCGGAACGGCTCCGCTGGAGTCGATTCCGCTTGATCTCATAGACCGCATCGAGATCCTTCCCGGCCCTTCGAGCAGCCTGTACGGTGCGGACGCCATCGGTGGCGTGATCCAAATCTTCACCCGCAGCGCGCAGCGGTCGCCCGGCATGGAGGTCGATCTCACAGGCGGCACCTACGGGCTGATCGGACTCGATGACAACTGGGCGGGCAAGCAAGGCGGCAACACCTTCTCGCTTGCCGCGGGAGCATTGCGTACCCGAGGGTACGACGTGACCACACCAGCCTATTTCGGACATAACCCGGACAGCGACGGCTATGCCAACGGCCATGTCCTGCTTAATTGGGCGCGAACCTTATCGACCGATTCGGAAATCGGTGCTTCGATTATGAGGAGCCAGGGTCGCGTGAGATTCGACGACGGCCCGGTCGGCGACTCCTTCAGCGACGACGTCACCCAGACCGTCGCCTTGCACTGGAAAGGCCGCTTCATTGACAGGATCGCGTCGGAACTCCAGGCGGCGCAAGCAACTGATCTGTCCAATGTTGTCAGCGCGGCCGCCCCGGGCCAGTTCAATACGAGGCAGGATCAGATCAGCTGGCTTAACCGCACGGGCGTAATCGGTGGCACCGCAACAGCGGGCCTCGAGTGGCTGAGGCAGTCGATCAGCAGTACTGAATCGTACGCTCGAACCGGCCGCCAGATCCCGGGAGTGCTACTGGGCTGGCGCGGCAAACCCAGCGGGCAGGGCATCCAGATCGATCTGCGTCACGACTGGAACAGTCAGTTCGGCGGCTACACGACAGGCCAGGCGGCCTGGGCGGCGCACTTCACACGCGACTGGCGCGTTCGGGCGTCGTTTGGGACCGCCTTTCATGCACCTACGTTCAATGAACTCTACTTTCCAGGTTTTGGCAATCCTTCGCTGCACGCCGAGCGCTCGCACAGCGCCGAGGTTGGTGTCGACGGCCATTGGGGTGCGATCGATATCGTTGCCACGGCCTTTCAAAACCGTATCCGCGATCTTATCGACTACACGCCCCCCAACTACATACCGGTGAATGTGGCGAGAGCCCGAATTGAGGGCCTTTCGCTGCAGGCGCAAGCCGCCCCGGCACCGGCTACGCGCGTCCGGTTCAACGCCACGTTCCAGCAACCGAAGGATGAAGACACCGGATTCAGGTTGCCTCGCCGCGCCCGTGCTTTTGGCGGCGCGAGCGTGACACAGCGTTTCGGAAACTTCCGTCTCGGCGCCGAATGGGCCGCGGTTGGACGTCGTTTCGACTCCACAAACGAGGCACCCGACTCCAGCATGGGTGGCTATGGCCTCGTGAACGTCTTCGGATCCTGGACGATTTCGCCTGACTGGAAGCTCGATCTCAGGGTCGACAACCTCACCGGAAGGGACTACTTCACGGCGGTGTCGTTCGTCCCGCCTCCCCGGCGAGGTCAAATGATCTTGCGGTGGACCCCGGCATTTTGAGGTCAATCGCAGAAGGCAACAACGGTGCAAACCGTAATCTTGCGTCTCACCCCAGCGCCCCGCCGGTTATCCTCGGTTACGGCGAGGGCGCTGGGCTTTTCCGTCGCTGTCGCGGGGCACGCTCTCATCTGGGCCGCGTACTGCTGGTCTTCAAGCTCGGAGCGTTTGGCAGATCGCAGTTCCGATCGAAATTCGCCATCACTCCTGACGGTGTCCGTCTCGCTGCCTGGCTCGAAGCTGGAGCCGCCTGCCGCATTAAGTGCCGTTGCGCCCCGATTCATCGAGCCTCCCCGGAGCGATGCGGCATCACTTCAGTCCTTGGCGAAGCTGCAGATCGCTCCGGGATACACCGCTGCGGCCCCGATACCCGAGACCGCCATACACGAGAAGCTCGAAGAGACTACCGCTACGCCTTCCCCCGCAGTCGACGAGACACACGCGGTGGCGCCGCAATCCGAGGCCGCCGCTCACGGATCCACTGCCGCGCCTGCGCCTCACCAGTTGCCGCACGGCGCCAAACCTCTTCCTGGCCAGACCCTTCCCGTATATCCGGAATCGGCGCGCGAGGACGGCTTGGAAGGGCTTGTCGTGCTCTCGGTGGAAGTTGATGCGGATGGGCACGTCTTAGCTGTGACATGGACACGTCGCAGCGGCGCGCCGGTGCTCGATTACGCCGCGAGGCAGGCGATTCTGCGGTGGCGCTTCCAGCCGGCGAACGATGGCCTCGGGCCAGTTGCCGGTCGCGCCCAAGTATCGGTGCGGTTCAGCCTGCGTGCGGCGCAGGCCGTCGCCATTGCACAGGTGCAGCCATGAATGTGCGAGCGATCGTCTTGCCGCACACCCACGGACCGGCGCGCGCAGTCTGGCTCCTGCTCTGCGCGGGCATTGTCTGTCTACTGGTCTTTGTGCTGGCGCTCGCCTGTGGAAGCAACCCGATCCGATGGGCGGATCTGCCGCGCCTGTTGTTCGCGGCCGACGCGAGTGTCGAGGCCGACATCGTGCACCGTTTGCGCCTGCCGCGCGCGATCGCCGCAGCGACAACGGGAGCCTTGCTATCGATGGCCGGCGCACTGATGCAAGTACTGGTGCGCAACCCGCTCGCGGACCCGTACGTGCTCGGCCTCTCGGGCGGTGCCGCGCTAGGAGCCCTGTCAGCCATCGCGCTCGGCACAGCAGCCTGGACGGTGAACCTTGGTGCCTTCATTGGTGCGCTCCTGGCAATCGTCATTGTCTTTGGCCTGGCCGGCCCGGACCTTGGTCGTCTGGAACAGGTCAGTGCTGCCGATCCGTCCCCCAGGTTGCTCCTGACCGGCGTCATGCTGTCGGCGCTGGCCATGGCCGGGGTCAGCCTCATTCTGACCGTCGCACCGGTAGAGCGGCTGCGCAGCATGGTGTTCTGGATGCTCGGCGACCTGTCTGGCGCGATCGCCTCGGTTCCGGCACTTCTCTCGGTTCCGCTGCTGGCAGTGCTGTCGGTGCTTTTCGGAAGAGAACTCAATTTGCTGCTGCGCGGGCCGGGTGCGGCGCAGCTTCTGGGCGTGAACGTGCGGCGCTTGCGGCTGCTGATTTACGTGGCCGCATCACTGGCGGCTGCGCTGTCGGTTAACACCGCCGGGACGATCGGCTTCGTCGGCCTCGTAGTTCCTCATGCATTGCGTCTTCTCATCGGGAACGACCAGCGAGTCCTGGTGCCTGCGTCCGGTCTAGCTGGCGCCGCCTTCATGCTCGCAGCTGACACCGCTGCACGCACCCTGATCGCGCCGCAGCAGCTGCCGGTCGGCGCCGTGACTGCGATGGTTGGAGCACCCGTGTTTCTATGGTTGCTGTCGCGCAGGCGGTAACACGATGAAGCCCTCTTTGCTGGACGTTGAAGAACTGTGGGTTCACGCCGGACCTCGAAGACTGGCCGGGCCGCTGTCATTTCGCGTCGAGCTTGGGCAGTTTTGGTGCCTTGTAGGTCCAAACGGGTCCGGCAAGACGCTGCTGTTGCAAGCGCTTTCGATGGCCGGCGGCGCGGCGGCGCGCGCGGTTCGCCTTGGCGGCCGCCTCCTCGGCGAATGGCCACTGGCTGAACTCGCCTGCTGGCGGGGCTTGGTTCCTCAGCAACTGCACGACGCTTTTGCAGCACCAGTGCTCGACGTCGTGCTTCAGGGTCGCCACCCACATTTGTCGCGCTGGGCCTGGGAGGGCCGAACGGATCGTGCCATGGCGCTGGCCTGCCTGGAGCGCGTGGGCTTGAGCAGGTTTGCGAATCGGGACGTACTGACTCTATCCGGCGGGGAGCGTCAGCGCGTGGCGATCGCGACGCTGCTGCTGCAGGATCCGCCCCTGGCGGTGCTCGACGAACCGCTCGCACACTTGGATCTGGCGCAGCAGATACGAATTCTAGATGTGCTCACCGAGGATCTTGCAACCGGCGGCCGCGCCGTGATCATGTCCGTGCACGATCTGAGCCTTGCGCAGCGCGTGGCCACGCATGCCATCGTCTTGGGTGGCGCAAAGCCGCTGGCCGGTCCGGTCGACGAGATCCTTGACGGCGAGACACTCACAAGCGTTTTCGGGCACCCGCTTTCGCGGCACAACGCGCTGGGGCGCACCTGGTGGCTGGCGAATTGATCCTCGAATCCGACCATGGACGACGACATCGATTCCGAAGAGCGCCACCGCGAGCTGATGCGAAAGCAAAAGGCCGCGGTCGATGCGCGCATTGCGAAGGCCGAACTCGACAAAGGAGTCGTGCTGGTGATCACCGGTCCGGGCAAGGGCAAGAGCAGCTCGGGCTTCGGCATGGTGGCGCGCACGCTCGGTCACGGTTTGAAAGCTGGCGTCGTCCAGTTCATAAAGGGCGCCATACCAACAGGCGAGGAGCGCTTCTTTCGCCGCTTTCCTGACGAGGTCATCTACCACGTAAGCGGCGAAGGCTTCACTTGGGAAACACAGGACCGTGCGCGAGACGTTTGCCGTGCCCAGGGGGGCTGGGAGCTTGCGCGTGGCTTGTTTCGGCGGGAGGACATTGCGTTGGTGCTGCTGGACGAGATAAACGTCGTGCTGGCTCACCGCTACCTCGACCAGGCTGCTGTGACAGCGGACATCGCCGCGCGTTGGCCTATGCAGCACGTGGTGCTGACCGGCCGCGGCGCGCCACAGGAGCTCATAGCCATGGCCGACACCGTCAGCGAAGTTAAGGTCATCAAGCACGCCTTCAAGCAGGGCATCCGCGCGCAGCGTGGAGTCGAGTACTGATCCGAACCTAACCCGAGGCAAAGATATGACGACCATGTATCGGAAACTGGCGATACCGCCGCTGCCCCGTCATCTCGAAGCGGAGTTGCGCCGAAAGATCGACGGCAAGACCAAGCCCCTGGGCGCTCTGGGACGACTCGAGACGCTCGCACTCCAACTGGGTCTGGTTCAAGGAACGCTAACGCCGCAGCTGCGCGAACCGCGCGTGATCGTATTTGCCGGCGACCACGGCATCGCGGCCGAGGGCGTGAGCGCCTATCCGCAGGACGTAACTTGGCAGATGGTCATGAATTTCCTGGGCGGCGGCGCGGCCGTCAATGTGTTGGCGCGCGACGTCGGCATGGATGTCGTTGTCGTTGATGCCGGGGTCAATCATGATTTCGGAGCGCATGCGGGTTTGCTCCATGCCAAGATCGCCAACGGTACGCGCAACAGCGCATTGGAGGCCGCCATGACAACGGTTCAGGCTGAAGATGCGCTTGACCGCGGAATCCGAATCGCACGCGAAGCGCACGCGGGAGGCTGCAATGTGCTGGCCCTGGGCGAGATGGGCATCGCCAACACCAGCGCCGCGGCGCTGCTGCTGCACAAGCTTGCCGGTGTGGGATTGGAAATCGCCACCGGCCGCGGCACCGGCTTGGACGACGACGGGCTGGCGCGAAAGCTAGTCGTACTGGCTCGAGCGGCGGCTCGCACCGGACGCAACATCGCGCCGCTGGTCGCTTTGGCCGAGTACGGGGGATTCGAGATCGCGATGATGGCCACGGCGCAATGCTCGCCGCCATGAACGGCGAGCCGCTCTTGCAGTTGGACTTGCGCTTGGATGAGGGTACCGGTGCCGTGCTCGCCTACCCCTTGGTGCGCGCTGCCGCATCTTTTCTGGAGCGCATGGCCAGTTTCGAATCAGCGGGCGTAAGCGAGCGCGAGCATCTAGCTGATAGCCCCCGCGGCAACGAAGTCGCCGCCTAGGACTGCGAAACCGGCGCAATACCGCTTACACAGAGGGCGATCATGGCATCAACGGGGCGGTCGGGCCGCGCGGTAATGGTCCTCGGAACAACGAGCGGCGCCGGTAAGAGTTGGCTCGCGACGGGGCTTTGCCGATGGTACGCGAGACAGGGACTGAAAGTTGCACCGTTCAAGGCCCAGAATATGAGCAATAACGCCCGCGTTGTGCCGACGCCGGGCGGCCCTATGGGCGAGATCGGCAGCGCCCAGTACTTTCAGGCGCTGGCGGCCAGGGTATCGCCCGATGTCCGCATGAACCCAGTGTTGCTTAAGCCCGAGGGCGACTGTGCCAGCCAATTCGTATTGCTCGGACAGGTCGACGAGGCGCTCAGCCGGATGCCATGGCACGAACGCAGCGACGCGGTCTGGTCGCGGGTGCTCGCTGCCCTGGACGAACTGAAGGCCGAGCACGACCTCCTTGTCATCGAGGGTGCGGGCTCGCCCGCCGAGGTCAACCTTGCTCACAGCGATTACGTCAATGTGCGGTCGGCCGTCGCAGCCAACGCCGCATGTCTGCTCGTGACCGATATCGACCGGGGCGGCGCTTTCGCCCACCTCTACGGTACCCACCAGTTGATGCCGGCCGAAGGCCGCGCGTTGGTGCGCGGTTTCGTTCTTAACAAGTTCCGAGGCGATGCGACCCTGCTTGAGCCCGGACCGACGCGATTGCAGCAGCTCACTGGCGTGCCCACGGTGGCGGTGCTGCCCCTGTGGCGCGAGCACGGTCTGCCCGAGGAAGACGGCGTGTACGACGCGGGGCCTTACAGCAGCGCGGCGCCAGGCGTCGTGAAGATAGCCGTCGTCGCCTATCCGCACATCAGCAATCTGGACGAATTGCAGGCATTGCGCCGACTGCCGGGCTTGCACTTACACTGGGCCTGCTCTGCGGCTGAGTTGGAGGGTGCGCACTGGATCCTGTTGCCGGGCTCGAAACATACGCTCGGAGACTTGGCGTGGGTGCGCGAGCGGGGATTGGACGCGATCATTGCAGCCCATGCCGCCTTCGGCGGGGTTGTGCTGGGGCTTTGCGGCGGACTGCAGATGTTGGGCCAGACGCTGCACGATCCGCACGGCTTTGGGAGCCTTGGCGCGGGCACGACACCCGGTCTTGGATTGTTGCCTCTTGCCACCGTGTTCGAGCGCAACAAACTGCTGCAACGTACGAGGGCCCGTTTCACGACACCCTCGCTCGCATTCGCCGCTCTTTCGGGCTTGGAATTCGACGGCTACGAAATCCACCAGGGCCGCACGACGCCTATAGGTTCCTGTACCGCCGTCCTGCGTAACTCTGACGGCAAAGACCTGGGGTGGCAATGTGGGTCCGTCATGGGCCTGTACGCCCACGGAATGTTCGAATCTGCGGACGTGCTGAAGGCACTTTTCAGCGTGCATGCGCCGAGGCTGGATGAGGTGTTCGATGGTCTGGCCGACTTTATCGATCGGCACTTCGAACCCGGCTTCCTGCGGGGGCTTCTGTGAGGCTCGTCTCGGCCTGCGCACAAGAACTATGGCTCCGTTGGCAGACAGTGGCCTGGACGCTGGAGGCGATATTCCGATGAGAACCGTTCGCTGTCCCGCAATGATGATTGCCGGCATCGCGTCCGGTCAGGGTAAGACTTCCGTGACTGCGGCACTGGCACTGGCTCACCGGCAGCTTGGCCGCCGAGTACAGCTTTTCAAGGTGGGGCCGGACTTCATCGACCCGATGGTGCTTGCCCGCGCTTGCGGCACATCGGTCCTTAATCTCGACGACCGGATGGTGGGCGTGGCCGAGTCGCGCCGCTTGCTCGCAGAGGCGGCCGCTGTCAATGACCTGCTGCTGGTCGAGGGCGCGATGGGGTTTTTCGACGGACCCCCATCGAGCGCGGCGCTTGCGGCCGCACTGCGACTGCCTGTCGTGGCCGTGATCGACGCTCAGGCAATGGCGCAGACATTCGGGGCACTGGTCCAGGGTTTGACCGACGAGGCGGCGCGATCGGGAGTGCAGGTGATCGGTGCCATTGCCAACCGCGTGGCCGGCGAGGGCCACGCGCGACTGGTGGCCGAAAGCATTCGCCCGCCACAGCGCCTCTGGGGAGCGCTGCCGCGGGCCGCTGCCACGCTTCCCGAGCGGCATCTGGGCTTGGCGAGTGAAGACGGCGCTTCGGTCGTTTCGGCAATCGAAGCGCTGGCCGAAGCGCTGACAAAGCCGCTATTCGGGGAGCCGCTGGCTCTGCCTCCATCCGTGGAATTTGACGCGGACTCGCAATCTCGTCTCGAGCCGCTGCTTCTGGAGCGCCACATAGCCGTCGCGCGGGATGGGGCTTTCCGCTTCATCTACCCGGCCAACTTGACACTGCTCCGGGACTTGGGAGCAAGGCTCAGCTTCTTTTCACCCGTCGCCGACGAGGCGCCGCCGCAGGACGCCGATGCGATATGGTTGCCGGGCGGGTATCCGGAACTTCACGCGGAAGCGCTTGAGAGGGCTAGCGCCTGGCCGGACGCCTTGCGACAGCATGTGGGTGCGGGCAAGCCCGTCCTCGCCGAATGCGGCGGACTGATGGCGCTGGCCGAGATATTGGTCACGCAGGACGGGCGCGGCCATCGGATGGCGGGTGCGTTGCGCGGGCGGGCGGTGATGCAGCGGCGCCTTCAGGCGCTGGGCGTTGAAGTCCTGGAGGGTGTTCCCCGCCAGGACGGACCGGCCAAGTCCGAGGCGCTGCGTGGCCACAGCTTCCATTTCGCGCGTTTCGAAACCGATATGCAGCCGGTGATGCACTGCAATCGCCTGGACGGCACGACGGGCGAACCCGTATGGCGCTTGGGCGCGATCACCGCGACTTTCTTTCATGCCTATTTCCGGTCGTCTCCCCTTGCGGTGGCAGCGCTCTTTGATCGGCAGACCTAGGGTGCGATATGCCGTTGCTGATCATTGGAGGCGCGCGATCGGGCAAGAGCTCCCTGGCGGAGAGGCTCGCAGTCGAAAGCGGACGTGAGTTGGTCATGATCGTGACCGCCGATGCGAGCGCGCACGCCGGCGATCAGGAGATGCAGGCGCGCATCGCCGCCCACAGGAGATGTCGTCCACAGCACTGGCGTACGGTCGAAGCGCCGTTGCATCTCGCCGCCACGCTGCGCGAGTGGGCTGCGCCGGATCGCCATGTGGTGGTCGACTGCTTGACCCTGTGGCTCTGCAATCTGCTGCTGGGCGATGGGCCGATAGATCCGGCCTGGACCGGACCCGGACCGCATTTCGAAAGTGAACGTGCAGCGCTGCTGCACGCACTGCCGTCGCTACCCGGGGAGGTCACTCTGGTCGGCAATGAGGTCGGCCACGGGGTCGTTTCAGTGGGCGCCCTGAACCGCCTGTTTGTAGATGAGAATGGGCGCCTGAACCAAGCGGTTGCGCAGCGATGCGAGCGCGTCTTCCTTGTCGTCGCCGGCTGTGTGTCGACGTTGAAGGGGTAGCCCGGTGAGTTGGCGCTTATCGCTTCTATGCTGGGGACTGTCGCTGGCGGCCGCACAGGCAGCGCCGGTAACGGTGGTCGACGATCACGGAGAAGTCGTGACGCTTCCGGCGCCGGCCCGGCGCATCGTGAGTCTCGCGCCGCACACGACCGAGCTCCTATTCGCTGCCGGTGCGGGAGACCAGGTCGTAGCGACCGTGCGCTATGCCGACTATCCGCCGCCGGCGCAGAAGCTTCCTCAGGTCGGCGACTCCCAGTTGCTCGATCTGGAGCGCATTGCATCACTAAAGCCAGACTTGATCGTGGTGTGGATGCATGGCAACGCGATGCAGCAGATTGAACGACTGCGTGCGCTCGGGTTGCCGATCTTTCACAGCGAGCCGCACAAGATCGAAGATGTTGCCGACAGCCTTCGACGCCTAGGCAAGCTGGCCGGCACAGACGCGCAGGCCGAGGCGGCCGCGCAGGCGTTCGAGGCCGAGCATAGGCGGCTGCGAGAGCGATACGCGAAGCGGCCCGTCGTGCGCGTGTTCTATCAGGTCTGGGACAACCCGGTTATGACCGTGAATGATGCTCACCTGATCAGCGATGTGCTGCACCTTTGCGGCGGCGAAAATGTTTTCGGCCACTTGGATACCTTGGTACCGACGATGGACGTCGAAGCCGTGCTCAAGGCCCACCCGCAGGTACTTCTTGCCGGGCTGCCCGGGCGCGACCAAGGGAGCTTGGACCGTTGGCGTGAGTTCAAGCACTTCGAGCCTGCTGAACAAGGCCTTCTCTTCAGTGTGCCGGCGGACCTCGTTAGTCGCCATGGTCCACGCATCCTGCTCGGGGCGCAGCAGGTATGCATGCTGCTCGACGAGGCCAGGCAAAAACTGGGATTGATGGAACGATGACGTTTGCGCAGCGCTTCCAGCGCATCGCGTGTCTGTCGACCGAGGTGGTCGAGGTGCTCTATCTTCTGGGCGTGCAAGACCGGATCGTCGGAGTTTCCGGCTTCACCGTCTATCCACCTGAGGCGCGGCGAGACAAGCCGCACATCAGCGGTTACACGACCGCGACGCTGGAGCGCGTCCTGGCCGTTCGGCCCGATCTAGTGCTGGCGTTTTCCGATATGCAGGCCGACATCGTTCGTGACTTGGTCAAGGCGGGTATTCAGGTCCATGTGTTCAATCAGCGCAGCCTGGAGGGCATGCTGGCGATGGTGCAGGTGGTCGGTGCCTTGGCGGGCGAATCGACCCGCGCGCTCGAGCTTTCGGGCAGCCTCGCGGCGACGCTGCGGTCCGCGCGCGAAAACGCGGTCGCGGCTGATGTTCGGCGGCCGAAAGTCTGGTTCGAGGAATGGCCCGAGCCCCTCATCAGCGGTGTCGGTTGGGTCAGCGAGCTAATCGATGCCGCTGGGGGCCAGGACTGCTTCCCTGAGTTGGCCCTACACGCGCAAGCGCGCGACCGTATCGTCGCGGATCCCCTTGAGGTAGTGGCGCGCCAGCCCGATCTCATCGTGGGCTCCTGGTGCGGCCGCAAGTTCCGGCCCGAGAGAGTAGCTGCCAGGCCCGGCTGGAGGGAGCTCCCGGCGGTGCGCAACGGGTTCGTGCGTGAAATCAAGTCTGCCGATATCTTGGCGCCAGGGCCGACGTTGGTTTCGCGCGCGCTGGGTCAGTTGCAGCGCTTGATGCAAGAGTGGCGAGAGGGCCCCGGCAGGCCTGATTGTTCAGATCCGGGCCTTACGTCGCGTCCGCAGTAACTTGACCAATTAGGTCGGGTAAGGAGCGCTTTTCCGTCAAATCGTTTGACATAATCATACGCATACGTACACAATGTATTAGGCATCACCGGCACCGAAGCTCCGGGCGACCGGTCGTGGCCGCACACCGAGACCCGAATCTCGGGGTTCTCACATAACAGGGGCTCCATGGAGACAAGCCAAGCAATGCGAAGGGTTGCCGCACCCGCTTACGCGGACGATGTCGGCCGCCAATCCGCAACGCCGTCGCTAGGCGATGAAGTGCGACGCCTAGCCAGAAACTGGAGCGTGGAGCTGACGCCGCGCGAGACAGAAAGGTTTGGAACCGCCGTTCGGGAGCATGTCCCCGCAGGTACGTGCGTCTACATCACATGGCTAACCGGAACCGACTTCGCGCCGAGCGTGGCCGCGGCGGCGAAGTTGCGGGCGGCCGGCTTGGAGCCAGTTCCGCATCTGGCGGCGCGCGCCATCCGTGACAAGGACACGTTGGACGATATGCTCGTTCGCTTGCGCGGCGAGGCGGACGTCAGGCAGGTGCTGGTGATCGGCGGTGCGTTGCGCGAGCCCAAGGGCTCGTTTGACGCCAGCATCCAGGTGCTCCATTCCGGCCTGTTGGAGCACCACGGGATACGACGGCTCGGAGTCGCGGCCCACCCCGAAGGCAGCCCCGATATCGCACCGGCGGCCCTCGACGAGGCGGTCACCCTGAAGAATGAGTACGCGGCGCGCTCGGGTTCGCAATTGGAGTTGACCACCCAGTTCTGCTTCGATCCCGCGCCGATCACGCAATGGGAGAGGCGGACCAGGGCTGCCGGCAACCGCCTTCCGGTCGTCGTGGGGCTGGCCGGCCTGGCTGGCGTTACGACGCTGATCAAGCACGCCCGCAACTGCGGCGTCGGCAGTTCGATCGGTGTGCTGCTAAAGCAGGCGGGCAAGGTGCTTCGCCTTGCTACTGCGGTGGATCCGTCCGACTTGCTGCTCGGACTGGCCCGCGCGCGGTGGGGCGACGCCGAAAGCGCCATCGCACGCCTTCACTTCTTTCCATTCGGAGCCTTTGAAGCAACGGCCCGGTACGCGCAGGCGCTGGAGCAGGGTCGCTTCGAAATCGTCGACGCAGAGCGTCGGATCGTTGTGAGCCACTGACCTGCCGCGTGATGGCCGCCAAGATCATCGACGGCAACGCGATCGCGAAGCAGATACGGCACGAACTCGCCGACCAGGTCAGGGCGCTGACTGACCGAGGCATGACACCGGGTCTTGCCGTAATACTCGTGGGTGACGATCCTGCCTCCCGAGTCTACGTGGGCAAGAAAGTGAAAGCGTGCTCCGACGTGGGCATCGCCTCGCGCCGGCACCAGTTCCCCGCAGATGTGGCGCCGGAACAAGTGTACGAACTGATTGACAAGTTGAATGCTGATCCTTTCGGTGCACGGCATTTTGGTGCAACTGCCGCTGCCGCGGCAGTTCAGCAATCGCACCGTACTGGAGGCGATTTCTCCTGCCAAGGACGTAGACGGCTTCCATCTGTACAACGTCGGTGCCCTGGTAGTGGGCGAAAACATCTTCCCTCCGTGCACGCCCTATGGTGTGCAGCGCCTGCTCGCTCACGAAGGTATTCCGATCGAAGGGCAGAACGTCGTGGTTGTCGGCGCCAGCAACATCGTGGGTAAGCCGATGGGCCTGATGCTGATGCAGCAGAACGCCACCATCTGCATCTGCCACGCCAAGACGCGCGATTTGGCTCAGTTCACGATCCTGGCAGACATCCTCATTGTCGCGGCGGGCAAGCCGGCGGTTGTTAAGGCTGAGATGGTGAAGACCGGTGCGGTGGTCATCGATGTGGGCATCAACCGCCTTGCCGACGGTCGACTCGTTGGCGACGTCGCGTGAATCGCATCCGCCAATGCCGTTCCTCCTTCTAGCCGTCAAGAAAGGGCTGAATTCATGCTGTCCGATATCGAGATCGCCCAGGGCTCCAAAATGCGCCGCATCGCGGAACTGGCGCAAGACCGCCTGGGCATTCCGGCGGATCACCTGGAGCCCTACGGCCATTACAAGGCCAAGCTCAGCCTCGAGTACCTGGAAACGCTGAGAAGCCGGCCGAATGGGAAGCTGATCCTCGTCACCGCGATCAGTCCGACGCCGGCCGGGGAGGGCAAGACGACTACGACAGTCGGTTTGGGTGACGCCCTGAATCACATCGGCAAGAAGGCGATGATCTGCCTGCGCGAGCCTTCTCTGGGTCCGGTGTTCGGCATGAAAGGCGGCGCTGCCGGCGGCGGCTATGCCCAGGTGGTCCCGATGGAGGACATCAATCTGCACTTCACGGGAGACTTCGCCGCCATCGCGCTGGCGAATAACCTCTTGGCGGCTCTCATCGACAACCACATCCATCACGGCAACGAACTGGGAATCGATGTGCGCCGCATCACCTGGAAGCGTGTGGTGGACATGAATGACCGCGCGTTGCGCGACCTCGTCGTCGCATTGGGGGGTGCGGGCAACGGCTTTCCGCGCCAAGACGGATTCGACATCGTGGTCGCTTCGGAAGTGATGGCGATCTTCTGTCTTGCCGAAAGCCTTTCCGACTTACGAGAGCGGCTTAGCCGCATTGTAGTGGGCTGTACGCGAGACCGAAGGCCGGTACTGGCGTCGCAACTGATGGCCCACGGGGCGATGGCCGCTTTGCTGAAAGATGCCATCAAGCCCAACCTGGTGCAGACGCTGGAAAACAACCCGGCACTGATCCACGGCGGTCCGTTCGCCAACATCGCCCACGGCTGCAATTCGCTGATCGCCACGAAGGCGGCGTTGAAGCTGACCGATTACGTGGTCACCGAAGCCGGCTTCGGCGCAGACCTAGGTGCCGAAAAGTTTATCGATATCAAGTGTCGCAAGTCGGGCCTGCGGCCCGACGCAGTCGTGATCGTCGCGACCATCCGCGCGCTGAAATATCACGGCGGCATGGAGGTCAAGGACGTCAGCAAGGAGGGTGTAGCCGCATTGGAAAAGGGCATCGTCAACGTCGAAAGGCACATTCGTAATGTCCAGACGGTTTATGGGCTGCCGTGCGTGGTCGCCATCAATCACCGTACCCACGACACCGCCGCCGAGCTCGAGTTGCTGGTGAAGCGTTGCGAAGCCTTGGGTACGCCAGTTGTGGTAGCCCGACACTGGGCGGAAGGCGGCAAAGGCGCGGCCGAACTGGCCCGGGTGGTGGTGAACATGTGCGAAAAGCCGAACAGCTTCAGGCACGTCTATGAAGAAAATGCGCCGCTATGGGAAAAGATGAAGACCATCGCCACGCGCGTATACGGCGCCGCTGATATCGCAGCCGAAGGCAAGATTCTCAAGCAGATCCAGGAGCTAGAGGAAGGCGGCTACGGTCGCTACCCGATCTGTGTCGCCAAGACCCAGTATTCGTTCAGCACGGATGCGTCGCTCCGGGGTGCGCCCAGCGGCCATGTGGTGAACATCCGCGAGGTGCGCTTGGCCGCAGGCGCTGAGTTCATCGTGATGGTGTGCGGGGACATCATGACGATGCCGGGCCTTCCCAAGGTGCCGTCGTCCAACGCCATCGACGTGAACGCCGAGGGCCAGATCGTCGGACTTTTTTGACGGCGATAAGCCTGAGCTGGACACGGCGCGGCCCGGGTGTCCGGACGCCGGCCTGCGGTCGGTTCGAGACTGGACAACGAGGGTTCGTGGCCTGGCGAAGTCCCGCTCGAAGAATGGTCAGTTGCCCCGGTCGGGATCCCAGACCAGGCGCGCCGTGAGCGAGTCGTCCAGGTTGGCCTCCACTGGACATACCGGGCAGGTGGCTCGCGACGGTTTGCGTGTGCAGTACCAGCACGTGCGGATCAGCTCCGCGCCTCGCTTCACGTCCTTTTGCAGCGCAGCGAGCTGCGTCACCCTCTCGCCCAGCTCGTGTTCAAGTGCTTCCAGCAGCGGGACGATCTTGTGACTCGACTCCTTGCCGGAATTGCACATCGGCCGGGTCAGCGCGATCTCTTTGATGCGCTGCATTCCCATGCCGATTTGCGACAGCGTCAGCACGATGCTCGCGCGCTTGATGTCGTCCTCGGAGTAAAGCCGCGTTCCCTTGGGCGTGCGCTTGGGCTGAATCAGTCCTTCATCTTCATAGAAGGTGAGGGTGCGTGTCGTGGTGCCGAGCTTGGCGGCGGCGGTGCCGATCTTGACCCGCCCGGTAGCGGCACGCGCCGCCTTGGCGGGCGACTTGGAGGCCGCGCTTGGGCTGGCCCGCTTGGATGGGGTACTGCGGCGAGTACGTGGCCTGACCATTGCGGCAATTGGCGCGTAAGATGACTCCAGGGAGAAATTATACTCCTACGTTGACGTCATTAAAGGCCACCTAGCGCAGCCCTCTGGGATGGCCGGTCGGCGGTATTCAAGGAGGAGCCGGAAGCGTGAAGTCGTCGATCGAATGCATACGCGCGCTTTCGAAAGGAAGGTCCACCGACCGGGTGCTGGTGGACTTGGGTACCTTTGGCCAGGGCGCTCTGCAGCTCGGTTCGGCTGCCGGCGCGGCCTTGGCGCGCTCGGGCCACTTGCGCTGTCTGGCGGACGGACAGCGGCACAATCTGTGCATGCATGCTCCCGCGGCCATCGAACTTGGCTCGGACTTCCTGCGCGTGGGCTGGCATCGCGGCGCAGGGGTCCGTACCGCGGACGCCGTGCCTGCGCTCTCCCTGGGGCTGGCCTGGCTTCTCGGCGACAGGGACAAGGCAAGGCTCGTCGACGCGGAGATCCTGGCACTGCGGCTGCCAGCCCAGGCACCGTGGCCGCTGAAGGTCGAGGAGGAGGAGCAGGGCGATGACCTGCTGGTCCGGGAGCTCGACCCACCGATAGAGGGGCCGCTCGGCATCCTGGGTGTCTTGCTCGGTCGCGCTGCACTGATCGAACGGCTGGTTGCCAGCTCTCGGAGCGCGGAGGCGCTTCTGGATTGGGCCTTTTCGAGGTACGCCGAGGTGTATTCGCGGGTGACCTCCGGGCTTCCCGAACGCCCGCACATCGTCTGGCATTTCGACGATTTCCTCGCCGCGCCGTTACAGGTCGTTCGCGAGAATATCCTGCCTCGGTGGCGCGAATGCTTGCGCGAGGTGGGGGACGGCGTCCTGACCGCGATGAGGTGCGACGAAACGGCGTGGGCGGTGTCGCCTGAACTCGCGAAGGCGGGTGTCCAGATTGTCTCGCCCGTGGGCACGCCGGCGGCCTCCTCCGTAGCGTCGTTGCGCGACGGGTTGCCCGACCATGTGATCCTGCACGGCGTGACCGACTTCGACGCTCTGCTTGACGCGCTGCGGGGAGGGCGGGCGCAGGCCCTGATCGACGTAGCGGCGGATCTGGCACAGCTGTGGCCCGTTATCGCCTCTCCGCGAACGCCACTGCCTCGGCGAACCCCACTGGCGGAGCTGGCATGGGCGACGGGCTATCTGAAGACGCTCGACGTGGGCAGCAGTCGGGCGCGGCGCGAGGTGTTGGCCGACCGCAAGGGGTAGAGCCCGGGGCACCGCCATCCCCCGTTTCCCTGATGGCTAAAGTGCTTGCATAAATCGAACCTATGCGTACACTTACGAAAACTTAAAAGATAAGCCCTCCGGGGACTATCGAGGAGACAGTTGGATGGGGCTGCACGAGCTTCAGATCGGGGCGGCACGCATCGGTGGCCCGCTCGGATCGACCACTGGCCTGCTGTGCGGCAGCATCTTCTATGACAAACATTCGGTCGTGACCGACGCCTTCGCGGGCGAGTTCGATCCAGAGAAAGCCGGCCGCCTGCTGGACCGCGCCACCATGCTGGGCGAGCGTTACGGCGTGCAGATGGCGATCGACGTGATCGCGGCATCCGAAGTCGCGATGGAGAAGTTCCTCGCCTTCACGGCAGCGCGAACGCCGTTGCCGATGATGATCAACGCGACCGAGGCCGACGTCCGCGTGACCGGCCTGGAGGTGGCTGATCGCCTCGGAGTCCTCGATCGGTGCATCTTCGCATCGCTGAACGAAGACACCGAGGACCACGAGCTGGAAGCTCTCGGACGCCACCGCCCGGCGGCGGTAATGGTGTTGGCCAACGATCCATCGGATCCGACTCCGGACGGAAGCTGCAACATGGTGGAAAACCGCTTCCAACCCATGCTGCGGGAGATTGGGGTCGAGACTCCAATCGTCGACCTGGGAGCGATGGACCCGCCGTCCGTGGGCATCGCGATGCGCGGAATTACGGCCGTTCGCGAACGTTTCGGCTACCCAGCCGGTTGCGCCTTCAGCAACTGTTTCCCGCAGTGGACCGGCCTGAAGGCTCTGGGAAAGGACTGGGTCAACCTCTCGCTGGGCGCCTCGCTGGTGGCATGTCGGGCCGCCGGGGGCGACTTCTTGCACTACGGCCTCATCGAGAAGGCGCACGTGATGGCGCACGTCGCCGGCAGCGCAGAGGTGTTTTACGGCTTCGCCGCGCAGGAGTTGGACAGCCAGCGCCTGCCGAAGGGACATGCGCTGCTCAAGATGTTCAAGCTCACACCTCTGGAATGACGTCGGTGTCCTTCGAAGCGCAGGGTTGGCGAGAAGGTGGTTTGAGCAAGGCCATGGCCGTGGACATCGGCACCACAACGATCACCGGCCTGCAAGTCGGCGCCTGCGGCCCGGATGTGGGTGTACAGGAAAGCGTGCTAAGTCATCCGGTCCTGCGGACTGTGCCTCTGCCTGGTTCAGTTTCGCATGCTCTTGGTTCGGATTTTGCGAGGGTCGGCTTGTTGTTCGAGCCCCCCACGGTGGAGGGCGACGAATTCACGGATGCGTATGGAGTGCGCTGGCTCTGGGCCGAGGGGCAGCCTGCGCCGCTGCGCCATCCGCTGGAATCGGCCACGCCGGCGCAGATCGCCGGTCACGCGAGGCCGGCCTGGCCACAACGAGTGCAAGCCGCAAACGGCGCTGGCCCGGTCGTGCTGGACTCCCCCTGCCCGGGCCTCCTGGAAACCTGCTTCGCGCTGCGCAACAGCTGGCAGTTCATGCAGGACCTTACCGATAACTGGCGCGTGGCCAACGCGTTGCTGGACTGGGCGCTCGAAACAGTGGTCTCGGCCTACGAGCAGGCCCTGGCCGGGCTGCCACAACCGCCCGACCTGCTGCTGTATGGCGATGACTATGGGTTCACCGGTGGAATGTTCCTGGCGGCGACCGATTTTCGCCATTTCGTGCGGCCGCGACTTCAGACTCTGGTCGCACGCCTGCGCCGATTGAGCCAGGCGCCCATCCTGTTTCACAGTTGCGGCGCCGTGCGGTCGATCGTCCCGGATCTGGTGGCGCTCGGCGTCGATGCGCTGAATCTCGACCCGGTTGCACGCGAGATGGTGTTGCCCGACTTGCGGAGTGAACTACCGGCAGACACGATCTTGCATGGGCCCGTCGACCTCGTTGCCCTGGGACGGGCGGTTCGCTCGGGCGACATGAAATCCATTGCGATTCTTGCCACGGAACTCGCGCAATGCGCGCCCGCCGTGGCAGCGCCGATCGACAACTTGTCCAGCCGCGACCAGGTCCTGGATTGTCGAATCGCCGCGGCTTTCGTGCATGCGCTCGATCCCGACCAATGGCAGCAGCTGCGCCGCTTCGGTCCCGTCAAGAGCGTTCTCCTTCATGGTATGGCTGCAACGAGCGCCTTGGAGCCTCTTGCGTCTCTTTGGTCCGAGACCACGTGCCGTGAGTTCCGTGATGTTCGCAAGCGTAGTGGTTCAACCGCCGCCGGCCTGCATTGAGCCGGCAATCCCAATCGACCCAAGGAGACTGCCAATGGCCATTGCAAGCGCCGGCAAGAAGATGACTCCGCGCGAACGGCTCTTCGCCGCTGTCACGATGTCCGAAGTACCTGACCAGGTGCCCGTGGTACCGCTGCTGATGACGCGCGGCATAAAGGAAGGCGGCATCACTGTCGACAAGGCGCTGCGCGATGGAGAGGCATCGGCCCACGCCAAGATCAAGTCGCTGGAGAAGTTCGGCGGTGACGTGATCATCCCGGGCACCGATCTTTTCACGCCGGTTGAATGCGTGGAAGGCTGTGAGCTGGACTACTTGCCGTATGCGCAGCCTTCGCTGGTAAAGCATCCGACTCCGACCAAGGAGTCCTTTTACCGGTACCGCGACAAGTACATGAAGGAGGGCTTCAAGCCCAGCGAGCGAGTGTTGCAGATTCAGAAGGAAGCCCGGACGATGATCAAGCTCGGGTACAAGGACACGCACGCGATTCCTACGCCGGTGGGCGGCCCGATCACAACCGCGCAGCTGATGACCGGCTCGTCGGTGTTCCTTCAATTGCTCGACGAAGACCCCGACTACGCCGACGAAGTGACTGAACTTGCGCTGGACATCGTGAAAAACGTGTGCCGCATGATGTTCGAAGCGGGAATCGACGTCTGCAACATCCTGGACCCGTTCAGCTCGTCCGACATTTTGCCCCCTGAGGTGTTTCGCAAGCACGCCCTCCCGTTTGAAAGGCGACTGTTCGCTTATATCAGCGAAATCAAAGGCCTTGGCTTTACACACATGTGCACGTTCACACAGCCGATCTGGCGCGACATCGCGAAGAACGGCTGCGTCAACTTCAATGGCGACATGTACCCGGGCATGGACCTTGCAAAGCGCACCATCGGTGGCGAAATTTCTCTGATGGGCACGCTCAGCCCGTTCTCTACGCTGGTGCACGGCAGCACGACGGACGTGGCCAACGAGGTGAAGAAGCTCGCGGCCGAGGTCGGCTACAACGGCGGCCTGATCGTGATGCCGGGCTGCGACATTGATTGGAACGTTCCCGACGAAAACATGCGAGCGATGATCGACACGTGCGCCTCGATCAAGTACCCGATGGATATTGCGGCCCTGGGCGATCTGTCGAACGTCTACCTGGCCGGCAATCCCAAGCACCCTGGCAAGCGCTCGTCGAGCGCTCAGGGCGACGCCCGCGTGATCAAGGCGGAATCGCACGTGGAAAAGGCGAAGACGCCGAAGGACGAGGTCAACGCCAAGCTGGTCGAGGCCATCATGGAGTACGACGGCGACAAGGCAATCGAGTGGACCAAGAAGGGCCTGGAGCGTGGTATGAGCGCGCGGGAGATCGTTTTTGAGGGCCTGTCGCTTGGCATGAAGGTGGTGGGCGATATGTACGAGCGCAACGAGCGCTTCGTCACCGACATGCTGAAGGCCGCCAAGACGATGGACAAGGCGATGCCCATTCTTACGCCGCTGCTTGAGCAGTCCGGCGGAGGGGGCGGCGCCACGGGCACGGTGGTGGTGGGTCTGGTGCGCGGCAACACGCAGGACATCGGCAAGAACCTCGTTTGCCTGATGCTCAAGGCCAACGGCTTCAAGGTGATCGATCTGGGCAAGAACGTCAAGCCCGAGGAATTCATCGAAACTGCCGAGAAGAACAACGCCGTGGCAATCGGCATGAGCGTGATGACCAATTCTTCCACCGTGTACGTGGAAAAAGTGGTCGAGATGCTCAAGGCACAGGGCAAGAGCGACAAGTACTTGCTGATGACCGGTGGCGCGGCTGCCAACAAGGGCATCGCTAACCAGTTCGGCATCCGCTATGGCCAGGATGCCAACGCGGCGGTCGATCTGGTGCGCGAACGCGTTGCAATGGCAGCCTGAGGCTAGTTCGCATTCTCCCCCTTGCAATCGGAGGCAGCCCATGCCGATGTACGACTTTCGCTGCTGCGATTGCGGCGCCGAACGGGAACTGCTCGTTGCGCTCGCCGACGCGAACGCAATCGCGCTGGTGTGCACCGATTGCGGGGGGGAGATGCGCAAAATACCCCCGAGGGTGGCGGGACTGCGCATTCGACCGGAAAGCCAGCAGGCTGCACCCGCCGTAAAGGCCCGCGCCGCTGCGTGCGGGCACGGCCAGTCCTGCCGGTGCGGGGGCGTGCGACTTACGAAGCCGAACCCGTTCCGGAAGGAAATCGAAGCCGAACTTAAGCCATCGCGGACAGAGTGACGGCCGGCGGTTCCGAGCGCATGCCTTCTCCGAACCTTAGAGCAGACGGATCGTCGTTCGTGCAGATGCGGCCGCCGCGCGCCGCAGTGGCCGGAGCACTGCTGGCCACAGCCGGATTGGGTACGGCCTTGCAGGATTACGCCGCGATTGACGATGCCGCCGCAGCTGGAGACATACTCGCGCGCGCCGCAGCTTTCGGTGGAGTGGCGATGATCGGCCTGCTGGCGTGGCGCGGATGGCGCTTGCGCGAGTTGCCGGTGCGAGGCAAGGATCACTGCGGCGGCAGCGGCTTCGTAATGGCGGCGCTGGGTTATGTGCTGATCGGCTCCCAGCAGTTTCTACCAGCGGGGACTGTGGCCCATGACGCTTGGCTTCTGACGCTCGCCCTGTGTTGTGCGTTGATCCTCTGCATCCTCGTCGCTTTGTCGGCGACGCGCGAACTCAGTGAACCCGTGCTGACGCCGAGCGTGGTCATGCCATCCACCGTTCTCTTCCTCGCCGCCGGTCGTGCCACCCCGCAGGGGTGGCCTGAACTGACCGCAGCAGTCTTCGCGTTGGCCGTGGCCGGCTGGCTTGCGGCCCTTGCCAGTGCGGGTGCATGGCGACTGGCCGATCGTCACTTGCCTCACACGCTCATCCTCGCAGCCCCCCCATCACTGGCCAGCATCGTTGCCCTCGAGTGGACTCGGCCGCTGCTCTGGCTAGCTCCCGGGTTCGCATGTCTCGGAACCTTGTTTTGGGTCGGGGCGCTGGTATTTCTTGCTCGGCGTGGCGCGCGCTTGCCTTTGACGGGCGCCTGCTGGGCTCTTGTCTTCCCGACAACAGCCCAGGCGCACGCGCTTCATTCTGTCGGTGGCACCTTCGGAGCCTCATGGATGCAGAGCTTGGCAACGGCCCAAGTTTGGTTTTCTTCTTTGGTCTACCTGGCACTTTGGCTGGCGTTTGCGCTTCGGTGGCGCCGCCTTGCGGCAGCGCGGGCGACGCGACCGATATGACCCGTTATCCGCTGCGCGTGACTCATAGGCGCCTCGAGACTCCCGACACCGTGAGCCTGGGATTTGGCGTGCCGCAGGACCTGCGGCACGTGTTCCGGCACCAACCTGGCCAGTTCGTCTCACTGGCACTGGATGTCGATGGGGAATCGTTTGAGCGCTCCTACTCGATAAGCTCTCTGCCCGATCTCCATCCGTGGCTTCGAATTACGGTCAAGCGGGTGTCTGGCGGAAGGGTCTCTCACTGGCTGGTCGAACACGCCCTTGAGGGGGCGCTGATCGAACTGGCTGCGCCGCGCGGACGATTCTTTGATCCCCCGACAGCCCCGGTGCACGCGGTGCTGCTGGGTGCGGGAAGCGGCATCGCGCCGCTGGTGCCGATCGCCAAGCACCTGAGTTCGGCCGGCAAGCACCGGGTCAGCCTGATCTGCGGCCAGCGAACCGAAGCCGATCTGATCCTGCGCGATGAGCTCGAGGCGCTCAGTGGGCAACAAGATTGCCGAGTGTCGCTGCGACTGAGCCGGCCCGAGCCGGGTTGGACCGGAGGGCGCGGCCGCGTCGATGACGGCTACATCGCCCGCCATCTTCCCGGCTGGCGCGAAGCGCGCATGCCTCTGGTGTTCTATTTGTGTGGGCCGGAGGCTTTCATGCGCGAAGCGGACGACGCCCTGCGGGCCTGCGGCGTCGCGGCCGCGACCATACGCAGAGAGAGCTTCGCCCTGACTCCGGAGGAAGAGACCGGAGAACCCGGGATCGCCGTTCTCGCTGCTGAGGCGGACGAGGCAGGTGACTGCAACGAGGTTCGTGCCTGCGTGAATGGTGAGGAGTTCGAAGCATGCCCGGAGCCGGGTGAGAGCCTGCTTGCCAGTCTCTTGCGAGTCGGAGCGTCGGTGCCTTATTCATGCCAGGAAGGAACCTGCGCCTCGTGTATCGCCCGGCTCAAGGTCGGCGCAGTCGAGCTCGGACGAGGCGCGCTGCAGATCCTTCCGCAGCAGGATGTCGACAAGGGCCTGATATTGGCCTGTTTGTCGCACCCCCGAAGCACCCGGGTTCACATCGATTTCGACGACTTGTGAGCAAGATGACTTCCGCGCTATTGACCGACTGCCGACTCGCGACATATGTGCTCGACGCGGGCGGTGGCGCTGGACAGGTTACCCTGATCGACCACGGCGCACTTGTAATCTCCGACGACATCGTCGCCTGGGCCGGCCAGCGCAGCTCGCTGCCGAAACAGTGGCAGGACCTGGCGCCGCAGTCCTGCAGCGGCCGACTGCTGACTCCGGGTTTGGTCGACGCTTTCACGGGCTTGCACCCCGGGCCGACACAAGGTGTGAGCGCCGACCTATACGTTGCGCAAGCGCTCGCGCAACTTGCAGTGAGCCTGCGCCAGGGCGTGACTTGGCGGGAGCTCAAGACCGGCGCCGATACAGACCCCGACGGCGCGATGCGCCAGCTATTGCTCGCGCGCCGCATCCAGACCGCGGCGCCACAGCGCCTTTCCGTCACGCTTCGCGCAGCGCACGTGAGTAAGGACGACGAAAATCACGACTCGTACCTCGAGATTCTATGCACCAAGCTAATTCCCGAGGCGCACATGACTGGATTGCTAGATGCGGTGGAGGCGCTTTGCGACGACGAGGTGGATGACGAAACCGGTTTAGCTTGTGGATTCAGCCTCGATGACGCGAGCACAGTGCTGGAAGCGGCTTATCGAAAGAAGATTCCGACCCGATTGGGCTGCGAGCGGCACGCGGACACCGGAGGAGTCGCGCTTGCGCCGTCCTTCTATGCGCGCTGCGCGGCGTACTTGAATTTCTGCGACGAACTGGGAGTCGAGGCGCTCGCCCAAGCGCGGACCACGGCGATGCTCCTTCCCCTCGCCCAGGCGCCCGGTCAGCGGCTTCCGCCCGTGGACAAACTGCGCGGCAACGGAATACCCATAGCCTTGGGTACGGCAGGCCAGGATGACGCTGGCCCGACCGCAACGGTCCGAGCAGGCGAGTGGCCAAGTCCACTGCTTGCCGCGCGACGAGCCTGCGAGCTTTACGGGCTATCCGGAGCGGAAGCCTTTGTGGGTATCACCGCCGCGGGGGCGCGGGTCCTGGGGGGACCGAACGCCGATCCGCGTGCGGGCACTTTAAGCGCAGGCGCCTCGGCCGACTTGGCACTATGGGACGCAACGAATCTTGACGCGCTGCTGCAGACCGACTCTCCGCCGCTGGCGCGTCGGGTTTGGGTACGGGGACGGCAGATCGACAGCAAGGGCTGAGGCAGGCCGGAGACGGCTATACCGTCGCCGACATGGCGGCATATCCGTGGGTTGTGCCCTGGAAGCGCCGGCAGCAGAAGTTAGACGACTTCACCAATCTTCGCCGCTGGTTCGACAGCATCCGCGAACGGCCTGCTACGGTGCGCGCCTACGCCAAGGGCGAACCATACTCCGCCCAGCCGGCCGTGACGGAAGAGGGCAAGAAGCTGCTGTTCGGCCGGACGGCGGCGAGCGTTGCCAGGGCCTGATTCGATCGACACAACGGGCACGAGGGAAGCGGCGGGCGTAGCGCCGCACGCGTGCGCACGCACTTGGACGCCCGGTTACCTCGTCGCGCGAGGAGTTCGCTCTCTGTGGAAATCCTGTGGACAGGACGACGGATTGGCGGAGCAAGTATCGAGCGCCTTGGAGAACGAGTACTGTCGCGGGCTTGACAGGAGTCCGTTTCCGCCACCGATCCTTTATTCATGCGGTTCTCCAGGTAAGCGGGCAGAGGTCCCGCGATGCCTAACTTCAGCGCGGTTTCGCGGAGGGTTCAAATTTCGAACTCGACCTATGCGTCGGGGACGCGATCTCCTGCTACTGACACTGCACACCTCATCTGACCGCAAACTGCCCGACGCGCAACGCGCCCGGTTCGAAACCGAGATTCTGCAGAAGCTCGCCACGGTCGACACCGCGCCCCTCGACCTGAGTGCGCTAGGACCTGCTGCGGGCCGGGCTCCCGAAGTAATAGGTCGATTGACCGAGTTGACTAAATTGGTCTACATGGTATAATCACGCGATGGCCCCATCGACCAATTCGTCGGACGAAAAGCGAGACTCGATCCTGCGCGCCGTGATCCCGGTCTTCGGCCGCCTCGGTTTCAGGAAGGCAACCGTCGAGGATTTGGCAGAGGCTGCGGGGCTCTCGAAGCAGGGACTCTATCTTCACTTCTCAGGGAAGGAAGACGTCTTCGTGGCCGCTATGCAGCGTTATCTCGAGGACGGGCTGCATTTCGTTGATGAAGCGCTTGCGACTGCGGACGCCCCATTATTGGATCGCCTTGTCGATGCGATGGGTGCTTGGTTCGGCCGCCACCTGGAGACTTTCACGCCCCCATCCATCGATGTGATCGGGGCCGCGCACCAATCGGGGTCAGCGATCGAGGGCTACACGACAGCCTTTAAAGCACGGATCGAGACTGCGCTGATGCAATCTGACGAATTCGCGGCCACTGAAAACATCTGCACACCAGGCGAGTTGTCGGAGGTGTTGTTCCGCTTTGGTTTGACCTGGAAGGAGGCTCGGCAGAGTAGAGCGGACTTCAGGGGCAGGGTCCGTCTCTGCGTGAGAGCGTGCTGCCAGCTTAATACGTCTGCCCCGGATGCCGAATGATCGACCGAATTGGAGGCCCACCCGTGTTCACACCCCAAGCCCCGATCGCCTCCGGTTTCACCGCTGCCTCGACTGCATCCGAGGCGATGCGCGGCATCGACCTCACCGGCAAGGTCGCAATTGTGACCGGCGGCTATTCCGGACTTGGCCGTGAGACGGTCAGAGTTTTCCTCGCCACCGGTGCACGGGTCATCGTTCCCTCCCGAAATGTCGAGCGCGCGCAAACCGCCCTGGAGGGCGTGGTCGGCGCCGAGATCGCATCCATGGATCTTGTCGATCCGGCCTCGATCGACGCGTTCTCGAAGCGTTTCCTCGAAACCGGACTATCGCTTCACATCCTTGTCAACAGTGCCGGCATTATGGCGCTGCCCGAGCTCACCCGTGATGCGCGTGGCCACGAGCTTCAGTTTGCGACCAATCACCTTGGCCATTTCCATCTCACGCTCCGCTTGTGGCCTGCGCTGGTGAAGGCGCAAGGCGCGCGAGTCGTCTCAGTTTCGTCTAAGGGCCATCGCTTCTCGCCGGTGGTGTTCGACGACATCGATTTCGAGCGCCGCCCCTACGATCCCTGGGTCGCTTACGGACAATCCAAGACTGCCAACATCCTATTTGCGGTCGAACTAGACGCTCGCGGTCAAAAGGATCGTGTGCGAGCCTTCGCGGTGCATCCCGGAGGGGTTGTTGACACGGGGCTGGCCAAGCATGTCTCGATGAACGCTCTTAAGGCCGCGGGCGCTGTAGATGGCGACGGCAAGGCGATCATCGATTCTGCCAAGGGTCTCAAGACGGTGGCGCAGGGCGCTGCGACTCAGGTCTGGTGCGCCACTGGCCCGCGGCTGGATGGCATGGGTGGCGTCTACTGCGAGGACTCGGACATCGCACCGCAGAGACGGATCGGAGGCAAAGCGGAGTTCTCGATCGGGGACTCACTTCACGAAACCGGTGTCTGGCCGTATGCAGTCGACCGCGACGCGGCAGCGAGGCTTTGGACCGTTAGCGAACACATGGTCGGCCTTTCACGGAGCGGATCATGAAGTGGGACAGAGCCGCTTGGGACCAGCGTGCCGGTAGATTGAACTCGATACAGTTTCGCGAGTTCCGGCTCGATCTGGCCAACCAGTGCCTGTGGCGGCGAGGCGATTCGGGGCAGGAGACGCGCGTTGCGCTGACACCGAAGGCGTTCGACGTTCTCCGATACCTGGTGCAGCATGCCGGGCAGCTGGTGACTCAGGATGAGTTGCTTGACGCACTGTGGCCCCGGGCCTACGTTCAGCCGGAGGTGCTAAAGCACCAGGTGCTGAAGCTGCGCAAGGCGCTCGGTGATGACCGCAGGCATCCACGTTACATTGAGACGCTGCCGCGCCGCGGCTATTGGTTCATCGCTTCGACCAGCAGCGAGGTTGCGGAGACGGACAGCAACCGGTACGTGCACCGCGAAGCAACCGCTCTATTGCGGCGCGCCCTCGAGCTGACGCGCAGACTGCCTGACGCTCAACGCGCCCCCCTCGAAACCGACAGGGTAGCCGTCATTTCAGGTGAAGTTCGAGGGCTTGCTCGCGGAAACGCCGCACCGAGCGATGTGTCGGCGTCCCAAGCAGAAGCCGCAATGCCCGAGCGTGTACGCTCGCAGGTGCGCCGTAAAGTATCCGTCCAGTAATCCGGTAGTCTCGCAGCTTGAATTTCGCCGGACCGGGCCCCGCTCGCGGCTACTGATGCGGGAGGCTGGCATTCCTAGATGGTGAGGGTAGAGGTGTCCAATCGACGAGTGATCGGAGTCGTTGCATGCTCATAGGCGATCTTGCACTCGTCAGTGCCGCGCTGTTTACAGGCGCCGCGTTCTATGTGAATTTCGCCGAGCAGCCGGCGCGGCTAATGTTAGATGACCGATCGCTTTTGGCTCAATGGAAGCCCGCGTACAAGCGCGGGTACATCATGCAATCCACGTTGGCGATCGTCGGCTTCGTCTTGGGAGCCACAGTTTGGCGGCTGACCGGCATATTGGCTTTCCTCCTCGGCGCCGTCCTGATGCTGGCGAACTGGCCATGGACCTTGCTTCGCATCATGCCGACGAACCGAGTCCTAATGGCGATGGATCTGGCATCGGCAGGAAGCGTCTCCCGCGCGCTGCTCGTGAAATGGAACCGCCTTCATGCGGTACGGACCGGCCTGGGAGCCGCGGCGACCGTATCCTTCCTTTGGGCATTGGCCTAGGCAGGCCGCGCCCCCGTCCCTGCCACTTCTGAAAATTCCGCACGTATTAGCTTCATTCGTTTAATCGTTTAATCGGAGGGTTTACTCGGATTCTCGGATTCAGGCACCAGGATCAAAGACCGGCGCGGCGTATTGACACGATGCTCGCCTTCACCGCCCGATGGCGTCGATCCGTCCGGTGACTTGTCGTTGAAATTCGGAGCGTCAAGTCGGAGTGCCTGGACAGCCGCTGGGCGCACTGTCGATGCTCCCGTGATGCCAGGGGACGGCGTGGTGCGATGCGGCCTGAAGCCGAATCCGCACGTTAGTGCTCCTGGTCCTGCGCCACCAGTTCGTCGAGCCGCGACAGGAACAGTTTGAGAATCGGCGAGGTGTTCGACTTGCTGTAGCCCATCGCTAACTCGATCGTCGGCGCTTCGCCTTCGAGCGGACGGCTGACCACGGACCAGGGCAGCAGGTTCTTGGCATAGGCGAGCATCAGCGCCAGCCCGCGCGTGGAGGCTACCAGGGACATTGCCATCGCCAAATTGTCCACCCCGTGAACCAGTTTGATGTCGAGCCCTGAGCGATGCAGATACTCCTCGGTAACGGCGCGTAGCACGGTGGCCTTGTTCGAGCCGCCGATGAAAATCTCCCCGACAAGCTCGCACGTTGTGAACCGTCATCCAATTGGGTAACCGTCAATAGTGGTGCGCTACGAGCCTCACGATGGCCTAGCAACTCGTAGATGGTGGCCTCAGCAAAATGCTTGACCAAGCACCTTTTCCGCAATGTCGCCACAGCTCGGCATTACCCCAGCAGTTGGACGGCTCTCTGCGTAAGGAAACCTACGAGAAACAGTGAAAATGGGGGTGCTGCAAGCGCTATCGCACTCAATGCCACGCGAGCCACCATTGGAACACTCGGCCTCTTGAAAGCAATATATACAGCGGCTGGGGGGAATATCAACGCTGCGACTACGTAGCTGCGATAAGAGAGGCCCTGCTTATTAACGAATTTAGTGATGTTCTCCTTGAACCCCACGGCAACTCCTTTAACAATTTACGTCGCAACGGGTTGGAAAGTCAGTATTCGCATTCTGCCGCTCAGTTTCATCTGGTCGAATCGCTCACCTTCCACGATTCGGGACTGCTTATGCGATTCCAGTTCGCGCAGCATCCCTCCTAAGTGTCGTCTCACCGCTCCGAACACCTCAGAGCCGTGGGTTTTCCTCAATGAACAAACATTGGTGTCTCCGCGTCCCAGTCTTCAGTTCGAAGGAGATTTCAGCGCTCCAGCAAGCACGTCGCGGAGAGGCTTGGGCGGCCGGCCGCCAAGGCGCTCGACGTCGCCGGTCACAATGTCGAACGCACCCGCCGCGAAGCTCGCCTGGATGCTGACGACGGTGTTGACGGCCCCCGCCGGCAGACCCGCCTGCGTCAGTCCGGCGCGCAGTTGCTCTTCCGAGATGACACGGAACGCGAGCGGCCGGCCAGTGATTTCGGCGATGAGCCTCGCGCGTTCCGCACCCGACAGGCGCTCGGGGCCGGTAGCGTTGTAGATCGCGCCTGCATGGCCGTCGCCGATCAGGATTCCGGCTGCGGCGGCTGCCACGTCACCGCGCGCAACGAAAGCAGCCCGGTTCTCGGCCAGCCCGGTCAGCACGCCCTGTTTCAGCGACGCCTGCGCCAGCTGCACGAGAGCTTCGGCATAGAAGTTCATACGCAGGATGGTCCAGGCCGGCGCCGTGGCGATAAGATGCTGCTCGCCCCGCCAGTAGGAGGCGCCGCGAGCCGGCTCCTCCTCCTGCCGCGTGCCCACGGCCGACATGAAGACGATATGCTTGACGCCAGCCTTCACGGCAGCGTCGATGGCAGCGACGTTCTGCGCCCCGCGCTTGCCGGGTTCCGGATCGGCGGTCGTGATGATGAGGAGACGATCGAGACCTGCATAGGCCTCCGCGAGGCTTTCGGGCCGGTTGTAGTCACCGAATCGTCCCTGAGCCGGTCCAGAGACGGTTTCGGGCGTGCGCGAGATCGCCACTACCTCGTGCCCATCGGGACGCTGCAGCAGTTCCGAAACGACGCCTTTGCCCAAATGTCCGCTGGCGCCACTCACACCGATTTTCACGTCAGCCTCCTGTGCTGCGTATTTCGATCGAGGTCAGGCTAGGCGCCTGCTTACTATCTGCAAAGCCTATATCATTAGATGACACATATCGTCGGAGACGATGGACATGCTCGAGGGCGTCACGCTGAACCAGCTCCGAACCTCCATCGCGGCGGTCGATGAGGGCAGCTTCTCCGCGGCCGGTCGCAAGCTGCGGCGCGCGCGGTCGGTGGTCAGCCAGACACTGGCCAACCTCGAAGCCCAGTTGGGAGTGAAGCTGTTCGATCGCAGCGCACGCTATCCCCGCCTGACCGAGGAAGGCCGTGGCCTGCTGGCGGACGCGCGCGCGGTCGCGGCGGACCACATCGACGGATTCAAGGCGCGTGCTCGCGCAATGAAAGAAGGATTGAAGCCCGAGCTCGCGAAGGTTTTGCGCGCAAAATGGTGATGTCGATGAGGGCCGTGTTTCGCAAGGATGCGCCGCCTGGTCCTGCGGGCCGGGCCTTCATCGAGCAGCTCGGCAAGTGCGCTTCTATTTCACCGCGCGAGCGCTCTTGAGCGCGGCGGTCCACCACAACAAGTCGTCGACCATGGTTTTCGCCGGCGCTTCGAGCTGCGCGAGCCCAGCGTCGACGTCGCCGCCCTGGAAGTGCGCCCACAGCGTCGCGACAGGGATGTGGACGGAATGACGAATCGGCGCCATCTGAAGCTCGATGGCCGTTTCGCGAAGCTGCTGCACGCTGCGTGCGCCCATTGCACTGCCGTAGCTCACAAACCCGACCGCCTTGCGGTGCCATTCCGGGTACACCCAGTCCAGCGCGTTCTTGAGTACCGCAGACGGACCGTAGTTGTACTCCGGGGTGACGATGATGAAGCCGTCGGACTGCGCGACCTCCGCAGTCCACCTCTTCACTACCTCATGCGCGTAGGGCGCTCGGCCTGGCATGGCGGGAGGAACCTGCTGATCGAAGAACGGCATCGGGTAATCGCGCAAGTCGAGCAGCCGCGCCTCGATCCCGTCCCGACGCGTTAGCTGCTGAAGAATCCAGTTCGCGGGCTTTTCGGAGAAGCGGCCCTGGCGGGTGCTGCCCACGATCACGGATATGACGGTCATTTTTGCTCCACGGACTTGGACTTTCCCGCTAGCCTAGGGGCGGCACTGCGGATCCGGAAGCTCATATCTTTCGATGCAATCCATCGCTCATCGCGATGGATTTGAATAGGAGGCACGAACGTTCCCAAGCATCGTCGGGTGAGGAATTGCTCATTTTATTTTTCCAGCGCACTGCCCCTCCCGATGCTGGCTATCGCCGGACTCAACGTCCGCTTGCTGATGCAGGAGACCGGCGGCTTGGGGTCGACACCGAGCGGTCGGGAGGTAAGGCCGCCCATGATCGCTTGCGAGACTTTCCGGACGTTCGTGTCCGGCTCGTACCTGCGATGGGCCAGGGCGCCAGGCGCCGGCTCTCGGGAAAGACGAGTTCGACGGACCTAGGTTCCGCCAAAAGCCGATCGCGTCGTGTCTCGGTCGCAGTGTCGTCTTGGCCGCTTGCGCGCGGCTCTCGTCCCTAGGCTACGCTGCAAGCGCGAGTGTCGACTGCAATAGA
>Ga0137415_10000446_pt1 | contig 39060 bp, 22 predicted proteins | sample CZODoug3_1_1_16f_FD_183082 | JGI IMG/M metagenome (GOLD analysis project Ga0137415, IMG submission 183082) | Vadose zone soil fungal communities from Angelo Coast Range Reserve, California, USA - CZODoug3_1_1_16fungal (Hybrid Assembly) | ecosystem: Environmental > Terrestrial > Soil > Vadose...
TGCAACTCTTGGCCGCCTCTGGGGGAGTCGGTCCATTCGCTAAGGCCGATTCGATCTATATTCTGCGAACTGAAAATAACAAACAGGTTCGGATTCCCTTTCAGTACAAAAAGGCTCTAAAAGGCAAGACTAAAGAGGACATCCCGCTCCACCCCGGGGATGTGATCGTCGTGCCGTAGACGCCTCAGTGAGCCGGTTGAGAAAAAGAGAGGTAACGAATATGGTCAGGGAAAGAAGCTGCCAAGTCGCAGGAGTGCTGCTCGCCCTCGTGCTGCTGGTTCCTTCGCTCGCCTACCCTCAACAGCCGCCCGATCCGGGCTCGACGCAAGATCCAGCTTCAGGGAATTCACCAACACAAACTCCGGGTACGGACACCGGCGCAAGCCAGAACGAACCGACTCCAGCGGCAACAACGCAAGGCTTGTTCGCTCGAGCGCTTAACAGTGCAAGTCCACTGACCGGAGTTAACGGTCCCCTACAATGGGGTTGGTTCTCTGTGAGGTCCGCATCGTTCCTGCAGTACTTCAACAACGTCACGTTGAGCAACCCAGGTGCAGGCTCGGTGAGCCAGGACCTGAGCGCGAGCGAGTTGTCGACCTCGATTGTGATAAATCACACATTTGGAGCATCCCATTCAACTCAATTAACGCTACAGTACGCTCCGAGCATGTTTATTTCTGAAGGGCATGTTTATACCAACGCGCTAAACCAGAGCGCGGGAATAGATACAACTCATCAGTTGAACCCAAGATGGGCCATGCAGATTTCGAACCGATTCAGCTATTACGGTAATCAGCGGTATTTTTCGGGAGTGTCGCTCGGCGTCGACTACTCACTGGGAACGGTGGCACAAAATAACTTTCTCAACGGTCCAGGAAGCGTTATCTACGATAATGTAGGAGTCACATTTTCCTACCTTTGGAGCCCGGTTACGACGGTGAGTTTTACACCCAGTTTTGGCTATGAAAACTCGACCGGCGCGGTGAATTCCGGGCAAAACCTCAGCGCCTTATACGGGGGCGGACAAGTGAGCGTTTCACACTCCATAACTGCGGCGCAGACAGTCGGAATGAGTTACTCGGGGCAATACGCCTCGTACACTAATACTTCCTTAACTGCAGGGCCTCACGCCAATGGTTTGCTCCAAGACATCCTTATTTCTTATGGCAAACAAATCGGGGCAAGCTGGCGGCTGAGCTTAGGTTTAGGTTTAACGAGCAATACAAATGGCGCCGATCAAGCAGGCCTAGCTGCCAGTGCCCAAATAACGAAATCGTTTAGATCAATGGATTTGGCGGCCAACTACTACCGCGGACACCAATTCATTGGGTATATTACATCGGCTAATACGGACCGCGTTAACTTAGTCCATACGATTCGTTGGAGCCGGCGTTTTAATACGAGTACCTCTGGGGCTTACTTTCGGACTGCTGATAGCGCCATTCCGGGACTATCTGGGGTTTATGCCACGGAGCAATTCACCCTCGGTCTTACTCGCACTTTAAGTTTTACCAGTAACATAGCCTACACGACGCAAACCGGAGATGGGACTTACGTTCAGAGTGGCCACACGCGCATCGCCACCGTCGGTATGACATGGGCCCCTGCAGCCACTGCCACGATGCGGTATTGAAAACCCCTGGGCTTGTCGCATTTAACTAGCCAGGTTGGAGTTTCCAACGGCGCTTTGACTTTTAATTTGACTTCGATACTTCCGGGTCTCCTGAAGCCTAAGCAAGTTATTGTAAAATCAATGGTTTAGAAGAGCGAAGTACGACTTTCTTGCGGCGCGACTGTAAGGACGCGACTGTAAGGAGAGGTACAAAACGTCTAAGCGGAACTGTTTTTCCGCTCTCATGTGGAAACCGACCAGCCGACGAAAGCAGGTATCGAATGTAAGTCTGTAAGTTCCGTGTTACTAGTGAGATAGACCATTCCGTTTGAGATGCCTTTTGGTACGCAGATTGCGTACGATATTTGCCGGACACAATTTGTTGCACAGAGAGTTCTGCAGCGGTCGGAGGGAACCAAGTGAGCAAATCCCAAACGGGTGGCCTCGACGGCGGGGGAATTCAGGAATTCCACCATTATCTAAACATTATCCGGCGGCGCAAGGCTGTAGTAATGTTGGTGACAATAGGATTTTTTTGCTGTGCCACAGTAATCGCTCGTCGGTTGCCCGATATATACCGTTCCCAAACTGTAATTTTGGTTGATGCGCAGCAAGTTCCCTCGTCTTATGTACAAACCACGGTCAGCACAAGTTTCCAAGACCGACTTTCAACGATTCAACAGCAGGTGATGTCCCCGACCCGATTGAAGAACATGATCGAGAAGAATGGATTTTTTCCCGGGCTTCGAGCCAAGGTCAGCGAGGACGCGCTCATCCAGAAAGTTCAGAAGTCCACTTCTGTTGAGGTCGCAGGGCACTTTAGTTCATTCAAGATTGCCTATCAGGGTAATGATCCTAACGAAGTCTCCCAGATCGCCAACCAACTAGCCGAGACGTTCATTACGGAAAACATGCAGGCAAGGCAGGCGCAGTTTTCCGGAACAGCGGAATTTCTGGACAACCAACTGCAAGAAACAAAGAGTCAGTTAGAAGTCAAAGAACGTCAGCTTCAGGGCGTTAAGTCAACTAATGTCATGGATTTGCCTGAGTCGAAACAGTTTCATCTGGAAGCGCTAAATAATCTGCGGACGCAGTTAGCGGCGAGCGAAGATCGGGTTCGTCAGGCGAAACAGGACAAAATCATGCTGGAATCCATGATGAATACTAACGCGCCCACCGTCGAGGTGGACGGAGGGGGCGCCGGAATCTCTTCGCCCTTGCAGAACCAGATTGAAAAATTAGAGTCACACTTGGCGGAGTTGCGAGCGCAATACGGACCGAACTTCCCCGACGTTCGCAAGGCCCAAGCGGATTTAGATCGATTGAAAAAGAAAGAAGCCGCAAAAAAGACTCAGGCGCCAGCTCCGGCTTTGGTCGAGCCGTTGGTGCCGACTGGAAACCGGAGAAACCCGGTCATTGAAGCGCAAATCCAGAAGCTAGACCAGGAAATTACGGATCAGACCAACCTTCAGGGTCCGCTGCAACAACAGATTGATTTTCACGTATCAAAGCTCGAGCGCGTGCCGATCTTTGAGCAGCAAATAGCCGGCTTGATGCGGGACTATGATTCTTTGCGGTCTCACTACCAGAGCCTTTTGGACAAGAAGCTCTCCGCTCAGATGGCGAGCGAGCTCGAAGCTCGCCAAAAGGGAGAACGATTTGTCATCCTAGATCCTGCCCCCATTCCGAATCAGCCTTCAGGGCCGAATCGGGTAATCATTGGATTCGCCGGTCTGCTGCTGGGTCTTATCGGAGGGGTTGGTTCGGCAATTGCGATCGAAATGACGGATGCGTCGGTTCGAAGTGAACACGAAGCCGCTGAGCTTCTTGGGATACCGGTGTTGGTGGGAATTCCTCAGATGTACACGGCAGCTCAGATGCGCTCTCGAAGAATGAAATTTGCCTTGGCAGCGATTCTCACGGCATCGTTTGCATCCGGGTTAGGGGTATTGATCTCTGTTGTTACTCGGAAGATCGGCATATTCTAATGTACTTAAAATACTTTCAATTACGCGAAGAGCCCTTTAGCCTGACTCCGGATCCTAAGTTTCTGCACTTGGCCCAGCCCTACCGGGTTGCCCTTGAGACGGTCGTCCAATCCATAGTTCGGAGAAAGGGATTTGTTGTAGTGAACGGCCCGATAGGGACGGGCAAGACGACGCTGTTGCATGCAGCGATGCAGATTCTCTCCAGGCTGAACACCAACAACGCTCCACTGGCATCGGCGTTTGTGCTAAACCCGGTACTCAGCCGTGAGGAGTTTCTCGAAACGTTGATAACAGAATTTGAGGTGACCTGCACATCAACCAGCAAGCCGGCACGCTTGACGGCTCTTTACAACATGTTTCTCGAAAAGCAAAAGCATGGAGGAACCTCGATCCTAATCGTCGACGAGGCCCATTTGATGACGATGGAACTTCTCGAGGAGATCCGCCTCTTGAGCAATGCAGATACGTACCGAGAAAAACTGCTGCAGGTGATCCTGTGCGGCCAGCCTGAACTGACTCCCTTCTTGCAGCGGCGTGAACTGAGAGCCTTACAGCAACGGATTACACAATACTGTTCACTACGGCCATTGGATTTTGCGGAAACCCACAGCTACGTCGCGGAGCGTCTACAAGCTGCCGGACTATCAGGGCCGTCGCCATTCAGCGAGAAGTCGATCGAACTTCTCCACCTATATTCCCATGGCGTTCCCCGGCTGATCAATCAGATCTGTGACGGAGCTCTGGTCATTGGATTTAATTCGCAACAGAGAATAGTTCAGCCGGATGCCATAGAAGAATCTGCGACGCAGCTTCAGCTGACAGTCGAGGCTGTTGAAGAACGTCCCAAGGCAGCCGGCCGCGAAGCCGATCTGGAAGTTGTGGAGTCAGCCCTGGATCTACTCATCGGGGCAATGAAGCGGAAACGAAACTCCGCCTGGGGGTAATGAATGAGCAAGTTTTTTGACGATACGCAGAAGGCCCAGCAATGGGCCCCGTCAGTTCCCGAAAACGGGCGTGTAAATGTTGTGTCCGTGATCGATGCGATCAAGCAAGGCGAAACTGTGATGCCCGATGTGGTTGAGGCGAACCCGGCAGCTAGACCTGAGGTCGAACTGGAGAGCCAGGTCAAGGCTCTCATCAAGACCCACCAAAGTGATGCCCCCTTATCTGCTGCTGCCGTGGAGGCATATGGGTCACTCCGAACACGAGTCATGAAGCTACAAGCATCGAAAGGTATCCGCTCGGTAATGTTAACTAGTTCGGTACCCTCCGAAGGAAAGACTTCAACTTCGCTGAACCTGGCGGTATCGTGCGCAAAGCTTAACAATTTGCGCATTCTGCTTGTGGATGGTGACCTGCGGTCGAGAGGGCTGACACGGTTGCTAAAGATCGCGGAAGGTCCTGGTTTATCGGATTTCTTGGGGGGGAAGATCGCCGCGGATAAAACAGTTCTGCCGACGGAACATGAGAATCTCTTCGTTTTGGGAGCCGGCTCGTTGAACTGCCAGCCATCCGAACTTTTTGCCAGCCCGCGCTGGCCGGAATACATCGCTTGGGCGAGTCAATCCTACGGCATCGTGATTGTGGATGCCCCGCCAATTCATTCGCTTTCAGACGCGGAGTTGATTAGCGCGGGGTGCGACGGTGTGTTGGTTGTCGTAAGAGCATTATCAACACCACGCGACATTTCTCAGAAATGTGTCAGCCGTCTGGATAAGAGAAAGTTGATAGGAATTGTGTTTAACGGTCTTCCGAGCAGTCGGGATAGCGACTATGGCTATTACGGAACTCCGAGCTGAAACAACGGGGACGGCGCTCAGAGTCCAGGTAGATAAACGCAACGTTGCGAATGGGTTAAGCGAGCTCAAGTTCAAGGAGGGGGAGGAGTTGCCTTAAGGACTTATGTACGCAAACATAAAATTGCAAGTATTTCGGAGAGGGATCCATCAGAACCAGTTGGCCAGGGCGGTCGGCATGGACGAAACGCTATTAAGCAAGATCATTCGAGGGTTCCGCGAACCCTCGGAGGCACAGCGCAAGCAGCTTGCGGACTACCTTGATGCGAGCGAGCAGTGGTTATTCGAGAAATCTGAGCTCACGGATTCATCCGAGATCCTAGCGAAGACGGTGTTGAAACCCGGGTCTGGTAATGGCGGAGAATAAAATGCAGTGGGATGTGTTGAGTCCACCAGCAGCGCTCCTCAAGGTGAAGCCATTCGAGTTAGGCGCGGAGGAACGTTGGGATCGATTCGTGCAAGAGCATGCACGCGCCAGTTTCTTTCATTTGATCGGGTGGAAGCGAGTCATAGAGAAGACCTTCGGTCACGCAGCGCGCTACTTCTATTGCGAACGAGATGGCAAAATCACCGGCATCTCTCCGATTTTCGAATGCTCCAACTGGCTCATAGGACGATGCTTCATCTCCATTCCGCTGGCCGCCTACGGTGGAATCGTTGCGGATGATCCCGAGTCCGAACAAGCGCTCCTCGATCACGCGAAGCTGATGGCGCAATCGAATTCGGTCGAATATCTCGAGCTTCGTGTGCGAGATGGCGGTCCTTTAGACGGTTTCCACGCGAACCCGCTCTACGTAACTTTCAACGGTCCTCTTTTTTCGGATTCAGCCGCGAATCTGAAACGCCTGCCGAAAGACACTCGATATATGATTCGCAAAGCGGAAAAAGCAGGCTTGCGAGCGCAACGCGGTATGGAACAGATGGATGTATTTTATGACCTTTTTGCGCAGAGTATGCGGCGTCTGGGAACCCCGGTTTTTCCCATCGCGCTATTCAGAAATATCGTGGACGAATTTCCTAATCACACACAGCTAACGCTTGTGTACGATCAGACGCGCGCCGTAACAGGAGTACTTACCTTCTTTTTCCGCGATACGATTCTTCCATACTATGCCGGCGCAACGCCCGAAGCTACCCGCTTGGCGGCCAATAATTTCATGTATTGGGACCTAATCAAGTGGGCTGGAGAGCAGGGTTTTCGAACATTTGATTTTGGGCGTAGCAAAAAAGGCACGGGAGCATTTGCATTCAAGTCGCAGTGGAATATGAATGCAGAACAGCTTGAGTATCAGGTCTTCCTTGTAAAGCGCAAATCCGTTCCAAATTTTTCTCCTGTGAACCCGAAGTTCGAGATGGCCATTCGTCTTTGGCAAAATCTCCCTCTTTCAGTGACCAAGTGGCTGGGACCATCCGCAGTCCGGTTGTTCCCATGAAGATTTTATTTCTCGCCCACCGAATTCCTTACCCACCGGACAAGGGTGAGAAAATCCGCGCTTTCCACGAGTTGAAGTTCCTGGGAGCGCGGCACACGGTAGACCTGTATTGCTTCGCGGATTCCGAAGAAGAAGCACGCCAGCAAATAGGGCTGAGAGACTATTGCCGACGCATCTATGTGGAGTCGCGTTGTCGACTGAAAATGGTGGAAGGGGCAGCGCGAAGCTTCCTGAGAAGGGAACCGCTTTCTTGCGGTTTTTTTTCCTCGCGCAAGTTTCAATCCGAAGTACATCGCGCCCTCGCCACAGAAGCCTACGATGTAATCTTCGTTTATTGCTCGTCTATGGCGCAGTACGTTCCTTGGCCCCTGGCAACACCCGTAGTGATGGACTTTGTTGACATTGATTCCGCGAAATGGAGTCAGTACGCGAAGAGATCGCGGCCACCTCTATCGTGGGTCTATGAACGCGAGGCCAGGACGCTCGCGGCGTACGAAGAAAAATGGGCACGTGTGAGTTCCTCAACGATAGTAACTACGCGGCAGGAAGCAGCACTGTTGTGTGGAGCAGGTATACCGCCGGTTCAGGTAGTGAGCAATGGTGTGGAGATTCCCACTCCGCGAGACCGCGTCCTTCTTGAAGCAAATCGAGCCCTGCAGCCCTTCGCTCTTTTTGTGGGGACGATGGACTACCTTCCAAATATCGACGCGGTTGAGTATTTCGCGGTGCAGATACTGCCCCGAATTCGCGAGCGTCATCCTGAACTGAGTTTTTTGATCGTCGGCCGCAATCCAACCCGCCGAGTGCGGAAGCTGGGAAGGAAGCCGGGCGTCGTTGTGATGGGCACCGTACCTAACGTAGAAGTGTATTTGGCAGAATGTGTCGTCGTAGTTGCACCGTTCCGCATTGCGCAGGGTATCCAGAACAAGATGCTGGAGGCACTCGCTGCGTGCAAACCAATCGTTTCCACTCCAGGACCTGCGGCGGCAATTGGTGCAAAACATGGCGAGACGTTGTTAGTAGCGGAGACCGCGAAAGACTTTGCCAGTGCAGTCGTGGCTCTTCTTGAAGACCCAGCACTCTGTTGCCGGTTCAGCAACGGCGCCGACTTTGTCCGCAAGAACTTTACGTGGCATGAGAACCTGAATCACCTGGAACAACTCTTGCTGCGGGCAGCGGGTTCCTGCCTGGCAACTACCAGATAGAGCAGCACCATGCCCAAACTGACGTACACTTCGCCCACAATCTCCCTGGAGAACACAGCACCGGCACGTATTGTTGGATCGGGAGAACAGGATAACGGTGAAAGAGGGCCTGACGATGGCTCGCTGGGGACGCCAAGCGCGCGAGTGGGCGGGCAATCCCACCGACCCCGGCTACGCGTGTTGCATGTTATCGATCGGATGAGCGTCGGAGGCACTGAAGTCGGAATTTTGAAAGTAATACAGGGACTGGGTAGTGAGTGCTTTGAGCATCGAATCTGTACCATTCGCGGATATGACGAGAATTTTTCGAGGTGCCGCGGTTTCCAAGGCCAGGTGTATCGGGCAGGCCTACTGAATTCAGGTTTTCAGTTTCTGCTGGGCCGTCTGGTACGAATCATGCGCGATTTTCGTCCCGATATAGTGCATTCACGGAATTGGGGCGCGATCGAAGCGATGCCTGCGGCCCGCATGTCCGCTGTCCCTGTGGCGATTCATAGTGAGCACGGCTACGAGGTAGACATGTTGAAGGGCCTTCCAACGCGCCGACGGGTCTTGCGCCGCTTGGCTTATGCGTCTGCCGACGTCGTTTTTACCGTGAGTCATGAGCTGCAAAGCTATCACGCGCGCCAAACTTGGCTACCAGAGGAGCGAATACGAGTCCTGCCAAACGGAGTTGATACCTCTAGCTTCGTGCGGCGCCCAGCCGAAGGCGAAGAGACTCGCCGCCGGCTTGGCTTCGCCGACGGAAGCCTAGTGATCGGGGCAGTTGGCCGCCTGGTACAGATAAAAGACCACATGACTTTGCTAAGAGCGGCGGAGTTGTTGATTGGACGAGGAATGCCCGTTCACGTTCTTCTAGTTGGGTCCGGACCTGAGTTGGCGAGACTCGAGGAATTTGTTGCCACATCGCCAAGACTGTCTGGACGAGTAGTCTTCGCGGGAGCGGTTTCTGATGTCGCAGCATCGCTGAACGCGATGGACATATTCGTTCTGCCATCCCTAAGCGAGGGCATGTCGAACACACTCATGGAAGCCATGGCTTCGAGCTTACCGGTGGTCGCGACACGAGTCGGTGGGAATCCCGAACTAATCAAAGAAGAACATTCCGGATGGCTTTTCGAGCCTGGAGATGTGTTGGCGCTCTCTGCGATACTCGAACGAATGTGTCGCGACCCTAATCTTCGTCAGCAGCTTGGCCAAGCGGCGCGACTGCGGACAATACAGTTTTTCAGCTTGGAAAGAATGATCGAGAGCTACCGCAGTCTATACGTTGGACTTGCCAAGCGGCGCGGCATTTTGACCGCGCATCAGGGATAACCTTCATGTGTGGACTTACCGGGATATTTGAATACGGGCGGCCGACGGAAATCTCTAAGGAACTGGTGCACCGCATGAACGACACCATCGTTCACCGCGGGCCAGATGATGAGGGCATTTTTGTTGGTCCGGGAATCGGGCTTGGCTTTCGCCGCCTTAGCATCATCGATCTGTCGGGCGGCCACCAACCTATTTCGAACGAAGACGGCAGCATCTGGGTGATGCTGAATGGTGAAATCTACAACTATCCTGAACTGCGCAAAGAGATGCTCGAAAAGGGGCACACGTTGGCGACACGGTCGGATACAGAGACCATCGTCCATCTCTATGAAGAGTATGGCGAGGATTGCTTCGCACGGTTACGGGGAATGTTTGCGGTTGTTATATGGGATTCCAATCAGCGGAAACTCCTAATGGCGCGCGATCGCCTTGGTAAAAAACCGTTATTTTATTCGGCCGACAGCAAACGTGTCCTTTTCGGATCTGAGTTGAAGGCGCTGTTGGCGGGCGACAGCCTCTCGCGCGACATGGATCCGCACGCCCTCTACGATTACTTTTCGTTTGGATACATCCCAGCGCCAAAAACCATATACCGAAGCGTTCGGAAAGTTCTGCCCAGCCATTACATCATCGTTTCGAGTGATGGCGTTCTTCGGGAAGAACCTTACTGGAAACTATCTTTTGGAGAGACCGAAGATCATAGCGAAGCCGAGTGGTGCGAGCGCCTACGTCATGAACTTTGTGAAGCGACGCGCATTCGCTTGATGAGTGATGTGCCTCTGGGTGCTTTTCTAAGTGGCGGCCTCGATTCGTCTGCGGTGGTGGCCACTATGGCGCACCTAATGAATCAGCCAGTAACTACTTGTTCGATTGGCTTTGACGTTCGCGAATTCGACGAATCCAAGTATGCAAGACAGGTTGCGGAACAGTTCCACACACAGCACCATGAGCAAGTCGTCCAACCGGACGCATTGGCTGTTGTCGACAAATTGGCGTGGCACTACGATGAGCCTTTTGCCGATTCGTCTGCGATTCCAACCTATTATGTGTCCAGCATAGCTCGGAAGTACGTGACGGTCGCGCTTGGCGGAGACGGAGGCGACGAAAATTTCGCCGGATACCGGCGATATCAGTTCGATGTGCTGGAAAACCGAGTGCGGGCACGCGTACCTGCGCGGATCCGGTCCAGCATCTTCGGACCTCTCGGCCGCTGGTATCCGGCGTTGGCTTGGGCGCCACGACTATTCCGCGCTAAGGCCACCTTTCAGAGTCTTTCGCGCAATCCGCTAGAAGGGTATTTCAATTCGATATCTATTTTTCGGCCAGGGGAGAAGTCCAAGCTCTTCCAGAAGGATTTCCAGAATCAGCTGGCGGGCTATGATTCAATTGAAGTCCTCCGGCATCACTACGACCGCGCTGATACCGACGATCCGCTCTCGCGAATACAGTATGTCGACATCAAGACTTACTTGCCTGACGACATCTTGACGAAGGTTGACCGTGCCAGCATGGCGGTATCACTCGAAGTGCGGGCTCCGCTGCTCGATCATCGATTGATGGAGACGGTGGCGCGAATACCCGCTTCCCTGAAGCTTCGTGGGAGGGAGGGAAAATACATCTTCAAGAAAGCAATGGAGACAAAGCTTTCGCATGACATCCTCTATCGCGGTAAGCAAGGTTTTGCGGTGCCTCTGGCACACTGGTTTCGGAACGACTTGAAGGAAATGGCACGCGAGGCGATTTTCGGCCTTAAGGATGGAATCCTCGATCCAAAATATTTAGAAAAGATTTGGACAGAACACCAGCGCGGAACGTTCGATCGCTCGGCTTATCTGTGGTCTGCGCTGATGTTCCGCAAATGGCAACGAGGCTTCGCATCGGGGACAATCCGATGAGCGGAATTTGTGGCATCTGCCAGCCTGGAGTCGAAATTCCTCGCGCAAGTCTTGCCGAGATGCTAGCGGCGTGCTCGTTGCCGGAAGAATCGGGCTGCAAAAGCTTACTGGGCAATTCCGCCGCCTTTGGCGTGAGCCAGCGCTGGTCCCATCAACAAACTGGCCAGGTTCGGGGTATAAGAATCGCATTAGACGCGGATCTCTATAACTTCGGTGAACTTTCAGACATTCTTGAGGGAGAAGGATTGTCCCGCGGCCAGATGTCGCTGGCCGAAGCGGTGGCGAATTTGTACATCGTTCATGGGCCGAATTTTGTAGAACATCTGCAGGGGGCCTTCGCAGTCGCGATCTGGGACGTGACACTGCAGCAACTGCTGCTTGCTGTCGATCGTTTTGGATTCAATACCCTTTACTGGAAGCGCGAACGGGAGCGCTTGCTTTTTGCGTCACGCGCCGGAGCAGTGCGAGCCGGCCAGGACTCGCCGGCCGAAATCAATCCCGAGGCGATAACTCAATTTCTTTTATTCAGCGTTATTCCCGCGCCGCTGTCGATCTTCCGAGGGGTGGAAAGGCTCAGCCCTGGTTTTTTCTTAACCTTTCGGAACGGTGAGGTCAAGACAAAGCGCTATTGGGATCTCGCTTACAGTGAGGACGCAAGCCGTGACGAGCAATATTGGTCGCGGGAATTGCGCGAAGAAATGCGAGGGGCAGTTCATCGGCACCTGAGTGAGTGCGCGTCCGACAAGACAGGGTCCTATTTAAGTGGAGGGACAGATAGCAGCAGCATCGCGGCGTTCATGTCCGAGCGCGTCAAGCCAGCTAAGACATTCTCCATTTCGTTTCCAGTTAAGGGTTACAACGAAATTGAATTTGCGCGCACGATTGCGAAGCGATTTCAAACGAGTCATTTCGAGCGGTGCCTGACTCCCGAGGACGCTGCTATGGCGATCCCGAAGCTCATCCGCTATTACGATGAGCCATTTGCCAATTCATCGGCGATTGCCTCGTATTACTGTGCACTTCTCGCTCGTGAGAATGGAATGGACACACTGTTCGCTGGCGACGGAGGAGATGAATTATTCGGCGGAAACGCGAGATACGCTACCGACAAGAAATTCGCAATGTACCACGCCGTGCCAGAATGGATGCGACGAACCCTGATCGAACCGGCAGCGCGCCTGCTACCGGAAACCGACGGCAGGTTGAGTCTTCCGCGGCGCTACATTCGGCGAGCCCAGATCGCGAACCCGCGGCGAATTCTTTCCTATAATTTGTTTTTGAACATGAGCGCGGAAGAGGTTTTCGAGCCTGATTTCGTGAAACAGTCTTCGGCGTCCGATTTTCTGTCCATAGCGGAAGAACATTTTCGGTGCGCTAACGCCTCGAGCGAATTGAATCGGCTGCTGTACATGGATGTGAAGATGACGCTGGCCGACAATGACTTGCGCAAAGTAAGCGGAACAGCGGAAATGGCAGGAATCCGTGTCCGTTATCCGCTTCTGGATAAGCGGCTCGTCGAATTCTCAGGCCGAATTCCGACAAACCTCAAGCTAAAGGGAATGGAGAAACGCTATATTTTCAAACAAGCGATGAAGGGAATTCTTCCCGACCAGGTTCTCTACAAGACAAAGCACGGATTTGGAGTGCCGTTGGGAGAATGGTTCTTGCATGATGCCAAACTGAAGGAGCTTGTACAGGGTGTATTGGGTGACCCTCGAACACAACAGCGAGGATATTTTCGGCAGAAATTCCTGAACAAGTTGATTGATCTCCATAAGCGAGAAAATGCCGGCTTTTACGGCGAAATCATCTGGTACCTGGTATCACTTGAACTATGGCACCGCGAACACCTCAAAACGGTACGAGAGGTTTCGATTGCCAGTTGATATACACGGCAGCGAAGAACCTACCCGGCGGTCGATATGGCGGGATGCTGTGGCGGCCGGTATCTATCACACTGGAGCGCTGCGACTTCTTCAAACTTTTGCACGTAGTTATGAATTCAAAGGAACCACCCGTCGGAGACTGCTGCCTTCACGCAGAACTGACCATCCAAAGTTTCTGATTTTGTGCTACCACAGGATCGGAACAGATGGCATCCCATTGTTCAGTCAGCTTTCGCCGAATGTTTTTGAAGCCCAGATGCGGTATGTCCGGAGGCGATATCGAGTTTTATCACTCGATGATCTCTGCGATGAAATGGAGAAACCTTCCCGAAAGGAGGACGCCGTCGCAGTCACTTTCGACGACGGGTACCGCGACTTGCATACCCACGCGCTGCCTGTATTGCGGAAATATCAGATTCCGGCGACGATTTTTCTGCCGGTGGCTTGTATTGAGACGGGCGAGGTTCCTTGGTATGACCGGATATTCCTGGCGCTGAAGGTCTTCCCCAAGGACGAATTTGAGGTCGTGCTTGACCGTCCCCGGAGCTTCCCGCTCACCTCTTTTCGTGAGCGGCTTCAGGCGGCTGCCGAAATCATCCAGTATTTTCGCACTCTTCCTGATGATCGCCGCAAGGAATATTGCAAGACGTTGGAAGGGCGAGTCAACTTGCCGCTAGGCGAACTGAAAGATCGGATGCTGACTTGGGATCAGATTCGGGCCATGCGCCGCGAGGGGATATCTTTCGGATCGCACACCATGACACATCCGGCGGTCAGCCAACTGACGGAATCCCAATTGGATACCGAATTAGGCGACTCGAAACGGATTCTAGAAAACCGCATAGGTAGCTCAGCCGTGCACTTTGCGTATCCCTTCGGCAAACCAGCTGATTGCGGAACGGCTGCGGTTCCGTTTCTGGTGCGCAAGGGCTATCGTTCAGCAGCGACGACTAACGAGGGAGCCAACAAGCCTGGTGATAATTGCTTCGAGTTGAAACGCTCGCAAATAGGGAACGAACGATCTATCTCGATGTTTGCTTTCAAGCTGAATCAGCTGTTCCTCTCCGCGGGAGCCCAAGATTCGACAGTCATCTACTCTGGCCTAGCTCCCGTTCTGGATGAACCTCTCACCAAATCAGAGAGTCAGCGGCCTGGAGCAACCAATGCGTGACGTCTTAGTATTAGCGATAATCATCGGATCGATACCGATCTGTTTCATGAGGCCATTTTTTGGAGCAATGATGTGGGTTTGGGTGGCGTACTTTAATCCTCATCGCTTTACCTATGGAATGGCCTACGACTTCCCAGTCTCCACGGTTATTGCTATCCCCACGCTTCTCGGAATTCTGTTCTTTCGCAAGGTGAATCGAGGAATTTTCGTACGAGAGATCATACTGCTACTTCTTTTCTGGGCCTGGATTACCATCACTTATATCAATGCAACGCAGGTCCCGCTTTTTGCCGATCATGTGGAAGACGCGCAGTTTCAACTAATTAGTGTGAGCAAAGTTCTGCTAATGACCTTTGTTCTCATTCTGGTAGTCACATCGAAGAAACGATTGGACACCCTTTTCCTCGTCACTGCTTTCAGCTTTGGCGTTTTGGCAATCAAGGGAACGCTGTTCGGCTTGGCGACGGGCGGCAATTTTCGCATTTGGGGACCCCCAGACTCCTTTGTTTACGACAACAACGATCTGGGGCTCGCACTGAATATGACATTACCAGTGATGTTCTACTTGACTCGCGAGGTGGAATCGCCGCCTGTACGCAAATTGCTATGGGTATCGTTTTACTGCACCATTCTTGCGGTTGTTTTAAGTTATTCGCGGGGCGCTCTACTGGGTCTGGTGGTTGTCCTGGGAGCAATCTCGCTGAAGTCAAACCACAAGATGCTAGCCGGCGCGCTTTTAGTAGTCTTCGCCGTTCTTATCCTAACATTCGCACCCCCAGCGTGGATGGATCGCATGGGCAACTTTGCGCACGGGGAGCTGGATCAGTCAGCAGAGGGCCGTCTGCATGCCTGGGAGTTCGCCTGGGTCTTTGCCTCGGAATATCCGATAATGGGCGGAGGATTTGAAACCTTCACGCCGCAGTTGGAAGCGCGCTTCACGCCTCAGTACGCCTTTGCGGGGCCGCACAGTATCTATTTTCAGACCCTTGGTGAACAAGGATTTGTGGGGCTGGGGATTTTTCTGCTCGTGCTGGGAGGCTGTTTCTATGGATTGTGGACCATGCGCAGGCGGGTCCGTGGTCAGCCAGCCTTCACTTGGGTCGTCAACTATTCGAACATGCTCGAAATCTGTCTGCTGGGCTATGTCGTCAGCGGGGCATTTCTGCCTAGAGCTTACTTTGATCTTTGGTTTCAGCTGGTGGCGTCAGCGGCCCTCCTGAAAATCCTGTATAAACAAGAAATATTTGCCCTTGCGACGGAACAAGTGGAAAAGCCTGCTGAAGGTGATTTAGTGGAGGCACGGGTTGGGTGAGCGCGGTTGCCAATCCCATATCGGGAGCAAGAAGCTGGAGTCATGAAATGGGAATGAAAGCTTCCAGAACCGGGAGTCCCCCCTTAAGCAAGAGTAAGACCCTGCTTATTTCTTTGTGTTTGTTTTTCACTCCTCGTTCCATTTCGGGACAGACGTGGAAGTGGGTGACCGAGACGGTAGACAACTACGGAGTACAGAATTCCATCGCCGTAGATAAGGACCAGAACCTGCACATTAGCTACTTTTCCGGAGGTTTGAAATACGCCTTTCGTCCTGCGAATTCTTCTAAGTGGTTCACGATGCAGCTGGCGCCAGGTAGTGGATACGCGGAGGTAGCCACCAGAGTAGCCCTTGATCTCTCAGGGAATCCACATATTTGCTTTACGCCCGGTGTATTGAAATACGCGTCTTTTGAAAATCATGGGTGGAATATTCAACAGATCGACCCGCAGTCTGGATTGATTGAATACACCTGCTCATTGGCCATCACTGCTGATGGTACACCCCATGTCATTTGGTATCAGTACGGAGGGCCCCAAGGCGGCTATTTTCTCCACCTCAAATACGCTACCTTGGACAAGGGGGCGTGGTTGGCTCGTACTGTCGATTACGAAGGGCAGACAGGTAAGTGGAACTGCATGGTACTTGACGCCCAGGGAAATCCACATGTCACCTACGACTCATTCCTAAAAGGTGAGATCAAATATGCATATTGGGACGGCAAAGACTGGCATCGATCGGTAGTCGACTCTCCCGACATAAGTCCGAACGGACCATCAGGGGGAATGGGCAATTCACTCCTATTGAACCGCGATGGAAAAGCGCAGATCAGTTACGAAAACGGAGAAGCAGTTAAATATGCTTGGGAGAAAAATGGCTCCTGGAAGCTCGACACGATCGAACATGTGGCCTTGACCGGTGGGTGGTCAGGGTACCGAACTCGTCAGGCGTTAGATCCGCAGGGTAATCCACATGTAGTGTACGAGGATGGCGGCGCCGTGAAACACGCCTATTGGGATGGAAATGATTGGAGAATTCAAGTGGTTTCGGCTGCGGGTACCCGCGCGCACCGTTATGAGGACATCGCATTCGACCGCCGAGGGAACATTTATATTGTGTATCAAGATGCGATTGATGGTTCTTTGAAGGTTGCGGTCGGAAGTCCCCAAGGGCACGCGCAAAGTGCATCGAACGAAAAGAAATCGAAAAAGTGACCAGATAACATTGGACTTAACATTTCGCAAAGCAAGCTACGAGACGGAGACGGCCGGACCGCGATATATGCGGAAAGGCCAAGGGCGCTGCCTGACTTCAAGCGACATTCTGGAGTTTCGCTCTCTCAAGAGGGTTTAGATTCGGTGACCACCACAAGCTCATCTTCCGGTTTAAAGGGCTCGAACACTTTCAACAGATCCGAGGAAGGCCCAATATTTGGCTCCTGCGGTACGAACGATGCGGGTTTGGCGCAACTGAAGATTCTCCACATCCTGGATCACAGCCTCCCTCTGCACAGCGGTTATACCTTCCGAACATGGAGCATTCTAGAAGACCAAAAGAGGAGAGGATGGGCGCCAGTCGCATTGACGTCCCCTAAACACGAAGCGAGTTGGAACGGACCCTCTCAACAAATTGAGGAGATCGGAGGGTTTCGATTTTACCGCACCGGGCGCTCGCCTTCAGGATCGGCACCACTAGTGGTTGAATTCCAGCTCATTAGATTGCTGGCCAATCGGATTGAAGAAGTGGCGAAGATCGAGAAGCCAGCCTTGCTTCATGCGCACTCACCAGTGCTGAATGTCCTCGCGGCTCTTTGGGCTGGGCGCAGATTAGGCATTTCTGTGGTCTATGAAATTCGCGCGTTCTGGGAGGACGCCGCGGTGGATCATGGAACCTACTCTGCGGACTCCTGGAAATACAAAATGGTGCAGTCGATCGAAACCTGGGCCTGCCGGAGAGCTGCTCAAGTCGCGGTGCTCTGCAATGGAATCAAGAACGACCTAGTCCAGAGAGGAATACCAATAGAGAAACTCACTGTTGTTTACAACGGTATTAATCCGCAAAACTTCCGCACGTTGGATCCTGACGAACAATTTGCAAAAAGTTTTGAAACTGGCGGCAAGAAAGTACTGGGGTTTGTCGGCTCGTTCTACAGATACGAAGGACTCGACCTTCTTGTGAAGGCCTTTGCAGAATTGTGTAAGACGAGGGATGATCTCGTTCTCCTACTCGTTGGTGGCGGCGAAATGGAGAGGGAGCTGAGGGAGCAAGTCGAGAGGATGTCGCTGCAAAGCAAGGTAGTCATTCCCGGCAGATTTCCTCACGAAGACATTCCACGCATCTATTCGCTGATTGATATTCTGGTATATCCGCGCTACTCAATGCGACTGACCGAACTCGTGACCCCGCTTAAACCGCTTGAGGCGATGGCCATGAGCAAAGCCTTAGTCGCCAGTGACATCGGAGGCCATCGAGAATTGATCCAGAATGAATCAACGGGCCTCCTGTTTAGACCAGGAGACGTTTCTGCTCTTGCCGAAACACTGCTGCGACTACTCGACGATGCCGGGCTGCGCGGAAAGCTCGCTCGTCAAGGAAATGACTGGGTTCGTCAGAATCACACATGGTCGAAAACCACGGCAGTCTACTTAAACGTATATAAATGCGCCCTGGCGAAATCAAAAGTTTGATCTGGGAAAGCCTTCCCCAGGGATTTGAAGCAGAACTCGACGGAAAGCGGCGATTCGGACTCGGGTTCATGGGTTGAGATCTGAAATGTTTGGACAATTCTCAAACGTGGCCATCGTGAGAAACTCGAGAGGACAGATATTGCTCGACCTCGCCGGCAACTTCGTTCCATCCGCGAGACTGGGCATGCACAGCCAGTGCATTTCGGTCCCACGTCTTGACGAGGGCTGAAGATAGCTCGGTGGCAATGCTATCGCTTTCTTGCTCGGCCAGCAGTCCCAGTTCGGAGGAGTAAATGATTTCAGGCACGCCGCCTACCCGGGTGGCGACGACCGGTGTCCCACAAGCAATCGACTCCATAATGACATTGGGCCACCCCTCGCGAGAACTGACCAGACAACTCACATCCGCAGCGCTGTACCACAAGACAAGCTCTTGATTTGGTCTTGCACCCACGAGTGTCACCTCCTTCTCCAGGCGCAATTTGGAGATCAATTCCTGCAGGGCAGGCCGCAGAGGGCCATCGCCGATGATGAGGAGCTTCGCGCCTCGGCGCTTGCCAAGCATCTTCGCGAAGGCAGTTATCAACAAGGGATGATTTTTCCCCGCCGTCAATGAAGCGACAGATACAACAATTTTTACATCCTTCGGGAGTCCCAAGGTCTGTCGCGCTTCCGTTTGAGGAATTTGATGAAACCGATTTGTATCCACTCCGTTGGGAATTACACAAATTTTCGAAGCGGGTAAGCCCAAACTTACCATGGCATTCTTCAGAGAGTTGGAGACGGCAATGATTCCTACGGCTTTGCGCAGGCTCCAGACAATCAGGGGACGAATGCAAGGAAACGATGGAAACACGTTGATGTCCGTGCCGCGCGCTGAGACGACTACAGGCAGACCGAGCAACTTCCCCAGTAGAGCAGCCGCGAAACCGTCGGGATAGACATAATGAGCATCTATGCAGTCGAATCGAAATTGACGATGCAGTCGCCGAACGAGCAAAAAAGACCCCACAAACATCAGAAGGCCGTGTAGCGGCATTAGGAGTGCGGGAAGCAAGGGGTAGCGGGGATGGTAGACTCGAAGATTCTCAACGCTTTCCTCGCGGGGGAGCAGGCCATACTTCGCCCAGCGACTAGAGGTGATCCACGAGGGAAAGTACGGGACAGGGGCAACCACCTGTACGAGAGCTCCCGGCCGCCGCGCTAGATGCAAAATGCGCTGGAAAACGAAGATGCCAAAATCAGGTTGCTCACAATTGGGAAATAAAGATGTAAAAATTAGTATCTTCATCAGTTCTGCCATAATAATCGAAAAGTAGCGACAGCAAAATCGAAAGCGCGGTTTTTGTGATCACTTGGCACACCACTTGCAAAGCGAAGGACGCCAGGATGGAACACTCGGTATGATACTGGAAACTGCCTCTGTGGCTCCGAAAGGTCCATCGATTCCGAATCTTAGTGCCCAAAATCGACAAATGCAGGAAAATTCAGTACGGGAGCGGTCACCCGACTGTGCAGACTGGTTTTTGGACATAGTAAGTCTTTGCAGAGGCTAAGAAATGAAGAATGCTCTGACAATCGATCTCGAAGACTACTACCAGGTTAGCGCTTTTTCGAAAAACTTCGCTGTGGATCGGTGGGATAACTATCCCAGCCGGGTTGAGCATAATACTGCAAAGCTGCTTTCCATTCTTGATGAGGGAAATGCACGGGCCACTTTCTTCACGCTGGGATGGGTGGCCAGAAAGTACCCCAAGCTCATCAGAAAGATTGCAGACAATCACCATGAAATCGCGTGTCACAGTAATGTCCACCGCTCTGTCTATGCCATGGGCGCCGAAGAATTTCGCGAGGACACCCTTGAGGCCAAAAAATTACTAGAGGACATAACAGGGGAGCCCATACGCGGCTATCGCGCTCCCAGCTTTTCAATCACGCGCGACTCCCTCTGGGCATATGAAATCTTGTCTGAAATTGGCTTTAGCTATGATTCGAGTGTTTTCCCCATAAAGCATCCAAACTACGGATGGCCACGGGCGCCGCGCTTTCCGTTTACGATCAGGACCAACAATGGGTCGATCATCGAATTTCCGATGCCAACGCTCCAGTTGGCAGGAGTGCGAGCGCCCATAGGAGGCGGTGCCTATTTCAGGCTGCTACCATACTGGTATACGAGGTGGGGACTTCGTTACGTCAACCTACGCGAGGAACAGTCCGCTTGCGTATACCTGCACCCCTGGGAACTGGATTTAGAACAACCCCGGATGCAGGGTAGTGTGTCCGCGCTCCTGCGCCACTATTTCGGACTAAGAGGAACTGAATCTAAGTTTCGGCGTATGCTGCTTGATTTTGAGGTACAACCCCTGAACTCATTGATTGAAGAGCTTAAATTCGACGCCTCAGCAACTCGTCGTGAACGAATTCCAGAGGTAGCTCTTGGAGAGTTAGGCGCATATCTGGGCGAAGGCAGTTAACCTGGAAGCTGTACTTGACAGATCGTCGTAGTCGAATTGTACGAGACTGTCTGTTCAGGTAAAAGTCAGGCGCAGTCGAACAGGGAGTCGTGCGTATACATAAGGTGCTTGCAATACTGGCTACTTCAGTGGACTTTCCTGAAGATTAGCCTTTTGGTCGCGGCTAAATGCTCGGACCACAGTTGTCACGATCCATCGCATGATCAGCGATGCAGCAAGCAAACTCCCACCTATCAACACTAACGTCCCAGGTTCCGATGCTGGGTACTGAACTATCATGGACACCTTGCAGGCATGTGACTTTCCAAATTGTGCGCCAAATAAGTGCTTTGTTTTCAATGGGAAATGTTGTCCTGCCCCCCTTGTTTTAACCTCCAAGCGGAAGACCGAAAGACAATTCCTGTATTCTTTTTCCTACAGTCCTTCTAACCGGCTAGTAATTCAATTCAATCTAGAGTTAGACCGCGTGAACAATCCTGCGGAAGCCTAGCGACTTAGGCATGCATGTGCCCTCTCCTTAGCGCGCTTTCGAGCCCGCTCGTGATAAGGGCAAGAAAACGAGGTTCTTGAAGCGGAATCAGACAGTGGGGAAGTTTCTAATCTATTGGATGTCCGTCTGGACAGTCCGCAATCTGCTCAACACCCTGCTCTAATTTCAGCCCTCTGAACAGTAGGCGAGCGCAGCCTAACTCCCTTAGCCTGACAACTGCGTCGGAGTCCCTGCTGCCCCTTTCGGCGTCTCGCCAGCTGTTGAGAGGAATGACTTGAGGAGATCGATGAGAGACTTCCGGATATCGCGGGGAGCAGTTGGGACCGAGCATGTACTCCTGCTAATCGGGTTTGTAAGCCTGGCGTTATTCAATGCGGGATGCGCTGGTTTGGTTAGCGCAAGCAAGAGTGCAGGGACGCCACCAACTGTTGCGATCACCGCGCCAGCAAGCGGTGCCACGGGATCGGGCAGCGTTACAGTTTCCGCTACCGTCAGCGGCAACCTGAGCGTGGCCAGTGTGCAGTTTCAGGTCGACGGTACAAACGTGGGCAGTCCGTTGACAGCTTCCCCCTATAGCTTTGTCTGGGACACAACGAAGTCCACTAATGGTATCCATAGTCTGCGGGTGATCGCGAAGGATATAAACGGCAATGTAGGTACTAGCCCAGCCGTTTCCGTAACCGTGCAAAACTCGAGTGGCACGGCTCCCCCGACCGTTTCGATTACGGCACCGGTTAATGGAGCAACGGTTAAAGGGACTATCACGGTTTCTGCGAACGCCAGCGATAACGTGGCGGTGGCAAGCGTGCAATTCCAGGTCGACGGTACAAACGTGGGCAGTCCGTTGACAGCTTCCCCGTATAGCTATGTCTGGGACACAACCAAGTTCACCAACGGCACCCATAGTCTGCGAGTGAGCGCGAAAGATATAAACGGCACTGTAGGTACTAGCCTTGCCATTTCTGTAACCGTGCAGAACTCGACCGACAATATTCCCCCAACCGTTTCAATCACGGCACCGGCTAATGGAGCAACGGTTAAAGGGACTATCGCGGTCTCTGCGAACGCCAGCGATAACGTGGCCGTGACCAGTGTGCAGTTCCGCGTCGACGGAACCAATGTGGGTTTGCCAGATACTTCGGCGCCCTACACATATGCTCTGAACACGGCGACACTGACCAATGGCAATCATACTCTAACGGCTGTGGTGATTGATCCGTCGAATAATATGGCGACAAGTGCGGCGGTATCTATTACGGTAAACAATTCTTCACTGAGCGAGCCGACCGTCTCAATCACATCACCTCTCGCGGGTACTACGGTATCGGGGACGATCACAGTCAGTGAGACAGCTTCCGACAGCAAGGGTATCGCCAGCGTTCAGCTCCAGGTCGACGGCTCAAGTCTGGGCGCTGCCGATACTACATTGCCGTACTCCCAGTCTTGGAACACAACCACGGTCGTGGACGGTCCACACACATTGACGGCGGTAGCCACTTCGAATGACAGCTCGCAACAACCGGCCGCCGCCAGCGCAATTGTGATCGTCAACAACTCAGGATCGGGACCTGTTCTCAGCTCCACTCCGGGCTGGCACGCGATCCCCTCGACGGCTCTGTGTGGAGGAGGGGCGCAGGGCAACGCCGCCTACACAGACCCTGACAATTTCCCGAATAACTTGAACTCCTCTTATCCGAGTTATGGTTTTGGATTTACAGCGCAGTGCTACAACATTCTGGAGGATTCAAACAGTGGTGCGTACGATACGCTTCGCCATCGCTTGATCTTCTTTGGCGGGGGGCACGAGCACTATTGGGGCAATGATGTGTTCTCGCTAGAGTTGACCAAGATCGGGGGTTCCGTACCGCCCATGTTTCATCTCGACCACTCCGCAAATCCGCTTACCTGTCCGGCTACGGGTCCAACGAGCACAATAGCGACTGAGGGCAACGGGGCTATCTGCTATTTTAATAACGCGGGAAGTCTTTCAACTGTTTTTGGCTTGCCCGGCTGCACGTACTTGGCAGGCTGCACTCCCACTCAGGCTACGACACCAGCTTCGGTTCACACGTACAACACTACTGTCTACATTCCAAACTACGACGAAATGACTGTCTTCGGCGGCGCAACATCTCCGAACGGCAATGCGGGACAGAACGCTTGGCTTTTGTCCATGAGTTCAGTTCTCTACACATGCGCTCCAAACACCACAACGAACCAGCAGGGATGCAATCCGAATTGGACTCCGATAGGCGATCCAGCGAACAACAATGCTTATGTGAATCCGTATGGAGTGGGTGGCGCGGCAGCCTACGATCCCAACACGCATGGAGTCTGGACACAGAACCAGAGCGGGCTTGAGTGGTTCAATCCCGCCGATAATACGCTGACGGTAGAGACGAGCAATGGAATCGGGTATCACTCGACGGCCGTGGTAGACCCTATCGACCGATACCTCATTCTTATTGGTCCGCAGTCACCGAGTCCGAAAGAAGGAATCCTATACATCAACATCGCATGTATCACTCCCCCGACTTGCACGGGTAGCAACTTTACGATCAATCAGCCGACAACCACGGGTTGCACGAACTTGGTAGGTGGTACAAATGCTAATCCTCAGTATATGGGAGCATTCTGGGACCCGATCGGCCGGCGCGTGGTAATCTATCCGAACGCGGGCAACACTGTCTGGTATATCAACCCAACGACGTGGACTTGCACCTCGGAGACTTACGGTTCGACGCAGGGTACGGACTATCCGCAGAACACTCCCTTGCCCAGTGGCGATGCGGGAACCTACGGGCACTTCGCATACGATCCGGTGCTGGACGTAGCGATTCTTTGCAACGACCCGTTCAATAACTGCTGGTATCTGCGCTTCAAGCGTTAACGGCGCCTGAAGTGACGTCGGTTTTCTGCACGGCTGAGTAGGCGGCCAGTAGACGATTGTCCTTCGCGGCCTGACAATATTGTTCCAAGATCGTGCCCGAGACTGGCTGGTGTAGCAGGGGTAATGGCTTCCGGCATGCTCGCAACCTGCACGTTGCCGCCGCCCGTCGAGAGCCGCGCATGACCGCGTATGCAACACCCTCGCCAACCTCTACACGCCTCCTCCAATGACTGCTGGAGTTCACCCCCATGAGGGGTTTACGACCCGGACTCTTCAGCTTTCAATAGAAGCAAGCCAATCATCGCTTTTATACGCTTACTTGTTTCACTTGATAACGGCTGGCCTAAAACTGTCCCTTGGGTCAGTTTTCAATCGCATCCAGACTCTCTACGCTTTGAGCGTGGTAGCAAGAACGTCAACGAGCAAATTTCCTGCTCTGCTGTTAGAACAAATGCTCCAGCTAGATCGAGGCCTTTGGTCATGATCCCAGGTAGGGTGCCGAAACGATTGACAGATACAATAACGCGCAGACTGTGGCTTCTGGTCCTGCCATTGGCCATCCTCAGTGCCGCCTGTGCTGGAGTCACCAGTTCCATCAGCAAACCTGCAACCGGAGGGTCTGGAGGGTCCGTGCTTCCGGCTGTTTCGATCACGTCACCGACTTCCGGGGCGACTGTCTCTGGGGCGATCACCCTCGCCGCCAATGCGTCTAGCAACATCGGTATCGCGAGCGTCCAGTTTCAGGTTGATGGCTCAAACCTCGGGGCGGCGAATACCACCGCTCCGTATTCAGCGTCCTTGAATACAACGACGCTGGCCAATGGCAAGCACAACCTGACTGCGGTAGCGACGGACACGTCGAACAACAACGCCACTAGTCCTACCGTCTCGATCACGGTGAACAACAGCAATAACATACTGCCCACAGTTGCCATTACATCGCCGACTTCCGGGGCGACTGTCTCTGGGGCGATCACCCTCACGGCCAATGCATCTGGCAGCGTCGGTATCGCGAGCGTCCAGTTTCAGGTTGATGGCTCAAACCTCGGGGCGGCGGATACAACTGCTCCATATTCAGCGTCCTTGAATACAACGACGCTGGCCAATGGCAACCACAACCTGACCGCTGTAGCGACGGACACGTCGAACAACAAGGCCACTAGTCCTGGCGTCTCGATCACGGTGAACAATACGACCCCGCCGGCGGTGGCAGTGTCTATCACGTCGCCTGCATCGGGTGCGACGGTTTCGGGCACGATCTCAGTTACAGCGAGCGCAACCGCCACTCGGGGAGTGGCATCAGTGCAATTTTTGCTCGACGGCGCGAACCTAGGATCTGCGGACACGTCGAGTCCTTACACTACGTCGTGGGATACGACAACGGCGAGCAACGGTGGGCATGTGCTCGCGGCAAGAGCTATCGATACGTTAGGAAACAGCGCGACGTCGAGCAATGTGAACGTGACGGTATCGCAAGCAGGGCCACCACCGCCGCCGCCCGCGGGAGACGACGTCACCATATCGGATGCCTCCGGCTCGGGTCAAACAAACCGCGCCATTTCAATCTCCCGGGCGTTCGTACAGGGCGAAATTGCAGATTTCGCACAAGCTTCGGTTGCCGGGACGGCCGTCCAAACCCAGTGCGACGTAAAAAACCGATGGCCCGACGGTTCACTGAAGTTCGCGGTGGTCAGCTTTGTAGTTCCAAACATCCCGGCCAATGGCTCCGTGGTTGTCTCCTTCTCGAATCAGATTGCAGGGAATAACACTGGCTTTCTTGCTCAGTCCGATATGTTGGGCGGGTCCTACAATTTCGATGGCAAGATTCAACTAACTGGGGCGGCGAGCCACAACATCAGTGCGCGAGCGATTCTGAGTGCGGCTGGTTCTTGCCAAGACCCTGGAAGCGACCCGGACGGCGGCCAGTTCAAGTGCACCTACTGGCTAAAGGGTCCCATCGTCACGGCAGTCATTCTGGAGGACCGCACCGGTCGTAGCTTCGACGTCAACACAGATGGCGGAACCGGAAATCCACTGCATCCGATATTTGAAGCATGGTTTTACCCGCAAGGTAGTCTTGTGCAACTTGGTTACACACTGGAAAACTCATGGGCCTCGTCGAATCCGTCCAATTCTGCGCGAGATCAAACGTACAGCGTCGTTCTGACGGGCGGAAACTCGAATCCTGCGATCGAGTTCACGAATGCCTCGTTTACACATATCACCCGTTCGCGCTGGCATAGGTCCTTCTGCATAAACGGCGCAGGAGCGGGCAGTGCCTATACGTGCGGGCCAGCGGCGCATATAAACCAAAACTGGGCTTACTTGTCGGAAACAAAGTTCACTCCCCACTGGGATCCAAACCTAAACATCGCGCCGAGCAAGATCTCGAGCGAAGTAAAGTCATTCACTTCGACGAATCAAACTCTCGGTGGTAACGCGAACGGTGCTGGGTTCTATCCAGGTCCGAATCAAGGTGGGATGAATGCAACTGGGTCGGCGGAATACCACGGACCGCTGACGACCTGGGACATCATTACTCTCATGTCGCAAGACCCGACGATGCGGCCCGTGACGTTGGGCAATGCGGACCTTGGTAATGCTATTCCTTATTTCTACCGGGAGGCCGACTCAAATGCAGGTCACGGGCAGACATTCGACAACTCAGGGATCCCAGGAAACGTTCAGACGGAAGGTCGAATAGTTTCGATCAACGCGCGTACCCAAGTCAGCCTGCTCGATGCAACAGCCCAGAGCTGCAACAATAACTACTCAGCGGACTGGATCAATTTCGGCGGAGGCGGCCAAGACACAGGAGTTTGGGGCACTGGTGAACTGGATACTTCCCACTGGCCGAACATTGCCTATACCGCTTACCTCATGACGGGGCAGTACGCCTACTATGAGGAGCAGCTGATGCAATCTGCCTACGCGCTCGGCGCCTCGCCCGGCTCTCGCGCTTGTACGCAGCTGACGGGGAACAGCTCCCTGAGAATGGGCTCTGCAGGCTACTGGTATGTCGATCAAGAGCGCGGTACAGACTGGATGGCGCGAGAGAACGCTCTCGGCGCGTTCATCGCAGTAGACGAGTCACCCGAGAAGGCATATCTCGAAGACAAACTCCGGGCGAACATTGCCGTTTGGGAAGGCGTCCACCAAATCGCGAACGATGTCGGAAGCTCCTACAGCACAGCGTGGAGCTATGGGAACACAACTCGCATTACGAATCCGTCCGCCGCAGGCACTCAGCTTGGCGCCTGGACCCATGGTCCAGCAGTAGGCCCGAACGGATACGCTGCGAACTATCCTCTTTGCCTCGGAAACACCTCGACCCCGTGTCCAACTTCGCAGTTCTCTAACGCACCCCAGGATGCCAACTCAAACTTCCAGAATGCATATTCCGCCGTGGTTATTGGATGGATTAACGAGCTTGGATATTGTCCAGTGAACTGCGCGATTCTGGGCTACGTCGCCAATCATTTCATCAATGAAGCCCTTAACCCGGCATCGAATATCTTCCACCTCGCGAACTATGTATTCCCAACGCTTGATGCAAGCGGCGGTGAAATCACTTCCTGGGCACAAAATCAGACTTTCTACGTCCCGGGGGGGCAACCTACGTCTTGGCCGAAGTGCGGCGCGCAAAACCCCGACGAGTGGTATACAGGCGAGAATATGGCCGCGATGTCCTATTTCTACACCATGAACAGTTCGCAGGGTGGCTATAGCGGAGCGACCGCCTATAACACTATCAGATCGGCTCAAGACGCACTGGGCTGCGTGAATAATTCGCCGGGTGCCGACTTCCCGACGGCCAGCCCGAAATGGGATATCACTCCGCGGGCCACAAATCCGCCCCCAGCACCCTGATACACCTCATTCATCTCGCGATGAGTTCTCTCGATCATACAGGACCTCTTCGAGCGCGCGTCCATGCTCCGATCCGACTGTAGTCGCTGGCGCCCTCACACTGCCCCCAGGTTGGATACGTCTACCTCGAACGAACACAATTTCAAGGAAATTCCTCTTGAATCCTTGAAAAAACATGGAACAATGCGGTGTTTGTGTGAGAAATGATCATGCCCTGTTCTTTCTGGGAGTTTACAAGTCGACGCCGATGGTCTATTCGAGCAGGATTCTCTTTCCTTACGCTAATGCTTGTCCCGCTCCATGCCTCGAGGAACTCGCCTGAGCGCCCGCCAGTTATGCCGGGTTGGTATTCTGTGCCCGATTCTGCGCCAGAGAAGGTGTGTCCTGCCAGTACAGAACAATACGATTTTCGAGGCAACTGCAGAAACGTAGTGGCTGCCTGGAATGGCGGCATCGCGGACACAAAAATGAACCGCCTGATTTTCTGGGGAGGGGGCCATGGGGACTATGCCGGCAACGAGATCTACGCGTTCGACCTGAATTCCCTGCGAATCGAACGGCTCAATGATCCGAGTCCAGTCAATTCCTCCGGCAAGTGCGTCGAGACATTATCCGATGGCAAACCGAATTCCAGACATACCTACGCTGGGCTGGCATTCATCGCTCACACGAACCGGATGTTCAGCTTTGGAGGTAGCTTGAATCAGTGTGGCTTCTTTAGCAATGCTACCTGGACGCTCGATCTCGCAACGCTAGAATGGAAGAACATGAAGCCCGACGGCGGAACGCCGACGGCTGCCTCTGGCGCAATTGCCGACTATGATCCCAATTCGCGGATGGTGTTCCTGCACGATACGGCAGACCTTTGGCAATACGACTACGATAAGAACCACTACAAGAAGGTTGGAGGCAATCAACCTGTCGACTATCACATGAATGGGGTTATTGACCCCAAGCGAAAGATTTTTCTCGCAGTCGGGGCGGCGGGATCAGCAGGAGGCGGCCTAAAGGTCATTTCGATCGACGCAGGAAGCAACTATGCCTTGCGCGACTGGACGAGTTCGGCCTCGAACACTTGTGGGCCCTTGCTGGCCGCAGCGTATCCAGGACTCTCCTATGACCCGGTTCTCGACCGAATTGTCGGCTGGCCGAACTTCGGCGACACCGTCTACTTGCTCGATCCGGATACAAAGTCGTGCAAGGCAGCGACGTTTCCTGGCGGGCCGCCTGATTCATCCCACCAGGGGTCTTCCCACACCTCGAATGGCACGTTCGGCCGTCTTCGGTACTTTCCGGACAAAGATGCCTTCGTCCTTGTGAATCAAGCCAGCAGCAATACTTTCATCTTGCGGCTCAGCACGTCGGGAAAAAGAGAACCGCACCAATGACTCGTGCATATCTTAGTTTGCTCGAACAAACCTCATGATTGGCCAATTCTGGCTCCGGCCAGGCTCTTCGGCTGTCGTTGTATTTGGCTTGATATGCGTGTCGGCGAGGCCTGCACAGCCCGCCGGAAACTCGAACTCTCGGCTCCACGCCGCAGATGAGGTTCAAATTACTGATATCTCGCACGCAGTGCAGGCAAATCGGCCAATTTCGATAGCACGGCCTTTCGTGCAAGGAGAGATTCACGATTTTGCGCAGGCCTCGATCGACGGTTCACCGTTGCCTACGCAATGCGACGTCAAGAATCGCTGGCCAGATGGATCATTGAAGTTTGCTGTTGTCAGTTTCGTAGTTCCGATCATCCCCTCTAAAGGCGTGGTGAATGTCACTTTCTCCAACCAACCTTCGGGAAATAACGAGGGATTTCTGACCAAGACTGACATTCTGTCCCCAGCCTACAACTTCGACGGTCAAATTCAGTTGACGGGGACAGCAAGCCACCGCATCAGTGCACGGTCGATCGTGATTGCGGCGAATTCCTGCGGCGATCCAGGAAATGACGTTGATGGAGGCCGCTATCTTTGCACGTATTGGCTGAGAGGGCCGATCGTGACTGCGGTAATTCTAGAGGACCGAACCACCGCTCGCAGTTTCGATGTGAATACCGACGGTCTACCAGGGAACCCGCTGCACCCGATCTTCGAGGCATGGTTCTATCCGCAGAATAATGCCGTTCAACTGGGCTATACGCTGGAAGACGCCTGGGCTTCAATGAATCCCGTCAAGTCCGCGCGCAATCAAACATACAGCTTGGTACTGACCGGCGGGAATGTGAACCCCGTAACCGAATACACGAACGGTGCGTTCACTCAGATCACTCGCTCGCGCTGGCACAAGGCGTTCTGGTTGAATCAGCCGGACGTGTTAAAGGTTGTCAACGTCGATTACAACTGGCCTTACCTCGCCCAGACGAAATTCTTGCCGCACTGGGACACCGCTCTGAAGATTGCCTCCTCCCTGATTGCCGCAAAAGCGAGGGCATTTGCAGGCGCGAGCCGAACCCTCGAAGGGTGCTCCAACTGCTACGCGGGTGGAGGCGGGATCGGGAACTTCCAGAAGGGGTTGAACTCAACCGGCGCGGCGGACTGGCACGGGCCCCTCACCACGTGGGATGTCATCTATCTCATAAGCCAGAATCCAGGCATGTATAGCGTGATGACGGGAAACGCCGATCTGGGCGGAAGAATCCCCTACTTCTATCGCGAAGCAGACACGAACGCCGGACGCGGCCAGCATTTTGATGCGCCTTCGGGCGGGAGCGTGCAAACGTTTGGCCGAGTGGTTTCGATCAACGCACGTACGCAGGTTAGCCTGGTTGACACAACAATACAAAGCTGCAATACGAACTACGCAGCGGACTGGATCAACTTCGGAGGCTCCGGAGAAGACACCGGAGGCTGGGATACGGATACGTCGCATTGGCCGAATCTGGCCTACGCAAGCTACCTCAGCACCGGACGCTACGCTTACTACGAAGAACAGATAATGCAATCCGCTTACGCAGTAGCTGCCAGTCCCGGCACCAGAGCATGCGTGCAAGCCAATCTGGGATCCTTGCGGCAAGGATCCGCTGGTTATTGGTACATTGATCAGGAGCGTGGCACGGACTGGATGGCGAGAGAAAACGCGATCGGTGCGTTCATCGCGCTGGACGGGTCACCCGAACAAGGTTACTTCAAGGACAAGCTTCTTGCGAATCTGGCCGCCTGGGAGGGATGTCATAACATTAACAATGATATACCAGGGAGCTACTCGGCTGCTTGGAGTTATGGAGCCACGGTTCGGCGACCCAACTATCCGCTGTGCGCTGGGACGACGCTGGGATCCTGGACTGAAGGGGTGAACGGTGAGGGTGGATATCAGACAGACGCTCGCCTCAACCAGTCCGGCCCCCATTCTCCTTCTTCCGCAAACGCAAATTTCCAGAATGCATATTCGAGTGTAATGATCGGCTGGATCGACGATTTCGGGTTCTGTCCCCATACGAACGGGGTATGCCAGATGCTCGACTACGTGGCAAACCGGTATTTAAACGTGGCATTAAATCCAGCAGCGAACATATACAACCTGGCTGACTATGTTTATCCAACACTCGACTCCAATGGAAAGCAGATCACTTCTTGGGCTGCGAACCAAGCGCTCTATGCTTCTCAGCCGGCTGGCTGGCCCGTGTGCGGCAGCCAGAATCCTGACGAATGGTATGTCGCAGAAGGCATGGCTGCGATGTCATACTTTTACAAGCTGACGAGTTCGGAGGGATACAGCGGAAAGGTGGCATACGACAAGATTCGATCTTCACTGAAGTGCATAAGTGGCTTCCCTGGAGCGGACTTTGCGTCGGGAAGTCCAAAATGGGATATCACGCCCCGTTAGCCAATCCTCGTCTGCTCACTGACGTAAGAGACGATCATCTGAATTTCGTTAACCGCGGGCGCGCTTAGTTCTGGTACAATCTCGCCCATCCCCCACGTTGGAGTGGAAATTTCCCAATCGCGTTTTAGATCATTCGTAGAAATGAGCAAACGATGGACAACGAATGGGCGTGTGTGTTTGGGACTAGCGATAGAAGAGTAGCGCGAGCCTCTCAATTGCGTGAAAAATTCACGTTCCCTCTCCGCGAAACTACTTTCTTCTTATTAAGTACATTCTTCGTTCTTCTATATGTTCGTTCGGTGGGGGCTCAGTCGAGCGGGCTGCCTACTGATGCGGGGTGGAGTGCGCTCCCCGCGAGCACATCGCTTGCGGCTAGCGGAGCTTGCCCGGCAAATAACTTTGGCGGCGACCCTTATTCCTTTGCTAACAACTGTCGAAACGTCATCCGGTCTTGGAGCGGCGGGGTCGCGGATACCGTGGCCAATCGCCTGATCATTTGGGGTGGTGGAGCCGGTAATTATTATGGAAATGAAATCTATTCGCTGAATCTGACAGCGAATCCGGTAACTCTGACCCGGGCGAAGGACCCGACGGTCCCAACTAACTATGCAAATCGGACCAACTGTATCGATGGCATCCCGCCCGCCAATTCCACTTTTGCGCCGAATTCTCGAGCCACTTACGGTGGGTTGGCCTTCATCGCCAACGCCGATACCCTGTTCGCTACGGGTGGCGCGCTTGCTTGCGTTTTCGCAAATCCAAGCCACAATACCTGGACGATCTCACTGAACAACCTCGCGAATTCGACATCTTGGCAGGACCAGGGACTAGGATTGAGTGGGCCACTCCCAGGGAGCAATGGAGGGGCAGGCTATGGAAACGTGGCTGCCTACGACCCTAATACCGGCTTGGTCTTCGTCAGCGATTCGGCAGCGCTCTACACTTACAACTCGCAGACCAATATCTATGCGCGGATCACTCCGACGTATGGGTTTACGACCGACATCCATCTAAGTGGGGCGATCGACCCAACCCGCAAATTGTTTGTTATGGTGGGAGCATGCAAAGGTGGCACTTGTGGTTCTGGCGCTGGCGTCTTCGTCGCAGATATTAGCACCCCTACCTCAACGACCCAGCAGAACTGGACGGCGGCCACCTTAGCCGATGCGAACTGCGCCGAGTTTCTGAGCGGCGGCGTGAACGCGATTAGCTCTGCCAGTCCCGGCTTCACCTTTGACAGCGTGGCCAACGACTTTGTGGGCTGGCCAAATCAGGGAAACAGCATCTATATCATGACCCCGGATACGGTGAACAAGCGCTTTACCTGCCAGAAGCAGACCTTTGTCAACGGACCGCCCAATTCAGCACAGGGAGCAACAGGAGCCAACACCAGCAATGGTACATTTGGGCGCTTTGCGTATTTTCCTGCGCTCGATGTCTTTGTAGTTGTCAATGATTGGAATATCCCTGCTTACGTCCTTCGCCTCCGTAGTGCTCTGTCAGGCCCAGCGGTTTCACTATCTCCGAGCAATTTGACCTTCAACAATCAGGTGTTAGGCACGACAAGCGCCGCACAGATAATCGCTTTGACGAACACCGGCAACGCATCGCTAAGTGTCAGTAATATCACTCCAGCGGGCAACTTTGCGGAAACTGATAACTGTGTCACAAGTTCTCCGATCTTGCCCTCGGCCGGTTGTACGATTTCGGTTACTTTCACTCCTCAGGGGTTGGGAACGTTGTCGGGGATGCTTACGATTACGGATAATGCCTCTGGCAGTCAGCAGGTCGTTAACTTACTGGGAACGGGGATTTCTGCGCCTGTACCCGTCGCCAGTCTCTCGCCGTCTAGCCTGAATTTTGGGAACCAGGTTGTCGGGACCAGTAGTTCGTCGATGGCGGTGACACTAGGAAATACCGGAACCGCTTCGCTGACGATCACTGGAATCACGGCGTCCGGTGACTTCTCACAGGGAAATAATTGCGGTACGAGTCTCGTCGTGGGTGCGCAGTGCAGCGTCGCAGTGATTTTTACGCCATCGACTACTGGAACGCGAATAGGCACGCTCACGATTCAGGATAATGCGGGTTCGGGTACACAAACCGTTGGACTGACGGGTGCCGGGGTCCAACAGCCAACGCTGACGTCAATCAGCATTACTCCCTCGAATGCAACTGTCGTCCTGGGCACTCCGCAGCAGTTCATGGCTACAGGCACGTACAGCAATGGCAGTTCGCAGAACCTTACGAACTCAGCCGTTTGGTCTTCCTCAAACACCAATGTGGCGACGGTAAGCGCAGGCGGTCTGGTCAGCGGTGTAACAACTGGGACCATAGCATTATCGGCTCAGTCGGGGTCTGTGATCAGCTCGGCAACAGTTGCAGTGAGTTCAACTGGTCTGCCGACTGCGCTCGGATGGACCGCCCTTCCAGCGTCGACGTCACTTCTGGGCAGCGGCGCTTGCCCACCGAATAATTTTGACGGAGATCCGTTTCTCTTCTCCGAATTCTGCGCAAATGTCATCCGGGCCTGGAGCGGCGCGATCGCTGATACCACTGCCAACCGACTCATCCTCTGGGGTGGAGGTCACAACAATTACTATGGGAATGAGATCTACTCCCTCAATCTGACCACCAATCCCATCACCCTGACGCGGGTTAAAGATCCAACCGTTCCGACGAACTACGCCAATAGGGGAAACTGCATTGATGGAATCCCGCCGAGCAGCCCAGACTTTGCTCCCAACTCTCGGGAAAGCTACGGCGGATTGGCTTTTATTCCTGGCCCCTACCAGATGTTCATCGAAGGCGGCTCGGTCGCTTGCCTGCTCGGTGACCAGAGTCGGAATACTTGGACCATACCGCTCAATAACCTATCCAATTCCAGCTCATGGGTTCACATGAATCCTACGTTGCTCGGGCCGTTGCCGGGCGGTGCCGGAGGATTTACATACGGAAATGTTGCTGATTATGACCCGAACAGCGGTCTTGTCTTCCTGAGTGACTCGGCTGCAATCTATTCCTATAATTATCAAAACAATACATACGCGCTGGTTAGTCGTGCCAACTTTTTTGTGACCAGCATCTACCTAAGCGGTGCAATCGATCCCACTCGCAAGCTATTCGTTCTTTTGGGTAATTGCCCTGGGGGAATTTGTGGCCCAGGCGACGGCGTATTTGTCGCTGACATCAGCAATCCCGCCTCGACGACGCAACAAAACTGGACAGCAGCCACGATGGCTGATTCCACATGCGCTGAATTTCTGAGTGGAGGCGTGAATCCGATTGGCGCTGGGAATCCGGGCATCACGTTCGATCCCGTGGCCAATGACTTTTTGGCCTGGCCAAATCAGGGCAACAGCGTTTATACATTAACTCCTGATCTCAATAATCACCGACTTACCTGTCAGAAGATGACCTTCGCTGGCGGACCGCCGAACTCTTCGCATGCGAACAACCAGTCCAACACCACCTATGGAACGTACGGGCGCTTCAAGTATTTCCCCGCATTAGACGTCTTCGTACTGGTTAATGATTGGAATATTCCACCCTATATTCTGAGGCTGCGCTAGCTGACCACCATCCATGACTTGTGGTCAGCTCTTTGCCCTTTTGAATTCTGACGCTTCACGAACGAAGTCAGTTCGAATTGCACGCCGTTTCTCTCCACGCTCTCGCTGTGGGTCACACACGTTCCACCTTCATCGAAAACAAGCTCCGACATGCCAGTGTCAGCGTCTTCACATCGGCGGTTCCTCCCTATGACACTATAACAGCGCAACAGCGCAAGGAACTAGTTTTCATGAAATGTGCAAGAAATCGGAACGGTCAGCCACCAAGGCCGAAGCCGATGAATTACCGCATAATGTTACCCGACCAAGCCTGGGACGGCCTCTCAAATAAACCTATTATTTACTGTATTCTACGCGAAATTTACGCTCGCTAATAATCCACACGGCTCACCCATCCTCACGAGTCTGTTAGGCAGGGAGAATGCAATTATCTATGAAATTGCTCACGTTTCTTGTTTCTTGCCTTTTCCGGCATTCGAATCGGAAGTCTGCCGGGATTCCTGTAATTGGAGTTTTCTCGGAGGAGAACCGTGGTCGGTAAATTTCCTTCTCGTTTGAATGCCTTGATCGTATTGCTGACCGCGGTAATTCCGACTACAGCTGTCGGCCAGGTCAGTGTGGTGACTGAGGGATACGACAATGCCAGGACAGGGGCGAACCTCGCCGAGACTGTACTTAATACTTCAAACGTCAACGTCGGCCAGTTTGGCAAATTGTTTTCATATACCGTCGATGGTTCCATCTATGCGCAGCCGCTCTATGTTCCGAACGTTCCCGTAGCAGGTCAAGGTACACACAATGTTCTTTACGTTGTCACAATGAACGACGTCCTTTATGCCGTTGACGCTGACAGCAATTCCGTGAACGGCGGAACTCTTTGGAGCGTCGATTTCCGAAATCCCACAGCTGGCGTCACCGCAATTCCGATCACGAATATTGTTGGTCACAACAATGGGAATATTGTCGGAAACGTTGGGATTGAAAGTACACCGGTTATAGACCTCAGTTCGAACACTCTGTACCTTGTTGCGCGCACGACGGAAGTTTCAGGATCGACGACGAATTACATCGCGCGCTTGCACGCCATCGACATCACAAATGGGAGTGAAAAATTCGGCGGCCCAGTCGCCATCCAGACCAGCTCTCTGCATACTTTCGACTCACTCCATCAAAATCAAAGATCAAGTCTGGCTTTGGCCAATGGAATGGTTTTGTTTTCCTGGGCATCGCACGAGGACTTGAACGTCTGGTACGGATGGATCATGGCCTACAACGCACAGACGTTGCAGCAGTCAAGCGTGTTTTGCACGACTCCAGGGGACTCTGCGGGCGGAGTTTGGATGTCAGGCCGGGCACCTGCCGTAGATAGCGGCGGTAATGTGTACTACGCTTCAGGTAATGGAGGCTGGGATGGAGTCTCGAATTTTGGCGACTCTGTTCTGAAGTTCACTACAACCGGTGGCACTCTAGCTTTGGCTGACTACTTTACCCCGAGTGACTATGCGGCGCTCGCGAGCGGCGACTTAGATTTGGGGTCTTCAGGCCCTCTACTGATTCCAGGCACGAACCTGCTTGTACAGGGCGGCAAGGAATCGATTTTCTACCTAATGAGTCTTTCCAGCCTCGGTCACGAAGCAGCTGGAAACAACCAGATTGTTCAAAGTTTTTCGACGACCGGATCGGAAATTCATTCAGGTCCGGTTTTTTGGAATCGCACCAGCGGTGCTGGTCCCACCATGTATGTTTGGCCAAACAATGTAAGCCTTCAGGCCTATCAGTTTAACGGCTCTACTTTTAATGCGAACCCAATTTCTCAGAGTGTGATTAGTGCTCCTTTCGGTGATTCGGGAGGTGTTCTGACACTCTCGGCCAACGGCAGCACAGCAGGAACAGGCATCATTTGGTCATCAATACCTCTCAATCAGGATGGTGACACAGGGACGGTCCAGGGAGTCCTTCGCGCTTTCGATGCCAACAATCTCACGACTGAATTGTGGGATTCAAGGATGAATTTAACACGGGACGACATGGGACTCTGGCCGAAATACAGTCCCCCTACAGTGGTCAACGGGAAAGTGTATTTAGCTTCGTTCTCTAACCTACTGAACGTTTACGGGCTCTTGCCACCAGATTTCAGCCTTAACGTAACACCCGCGACGCAGTTAACAACTCCCGGCGGGAACACAACCTATATGGTCTCAACTTTAGGACAGTTGGGATTTTCCGGCACGGTAAGCTTGAGTGTAAGCGGTTTGCCCGCCGGTGCGACGGCTTCTTTCTCTTCTCCTTCGATTATAACGCCAGGCTCTGCAATATTGACCGTCACGACCGCAGCGACAACTCCGATTGGTTCATCGACACTAACGATTACTGGTACGAGCGGAGGCTTAACTCATGCTGCGACGGCTACACTTACCGTTGGGACCGCCGGTACGGTAATTCCGCAGAGTGGCTGGAGTCTGTTGTATGTAGACAGCCAGGAGACCACGTGCGGGAACTATGGAGCGGTAAACAGTTTCGACGGCAATCGAGCTACGTTCTGGCACACGCAGTGGTGCCCAAGTGCTGCTGGCCTTCCGCACGCGATCGAGATCAACTTGGGAGCTAGCTATAACATCGGCGGATTCACTTATTTACCGCGCCAAGACGGCTGTTCCCACGGCTGGATTTCTCAGTACCAGTTTTACGTGAGCACGGACGGGGTGAATTGGAGGAATCCCGTGGCGAGCGGGACGTTCAATTACGGGACGGCCACGACAGGATGTCCAGGGGCTTCGGCAGTGCCGGCGATACAAGTACTTTTCCCGAGCACGAACGGGCAATACATTCAGCTACGCGCTCTGAGCGAGGTCAGCGGCTACCCCTATGTCGCGATGGCAGAAATCAACGTACTTGCGATCACCAGCTCAACGGCAACGCTGTCCTCTCTTTCGCTGAACCCGATCAGTGTGGTTGGGGGCAACACCTCCCAGGGAACGGTGACGCTGAGTGCTGCGGCGCCGTCTTCGGGTGCGGTGGTTACCCTTTCCAGCAGTAACACGGCGGCGGCCACCGTGCCAGCCAGCGTGAGCATCGCCTCGGGAGCCAGCAGTGCCACCTTCACAGCAACCACCAGTTCCGTGAGCACGTCCACATCTTCCACAATCTCCGCAAGTTATGCGGGGGTGACTAACACCGCCTTACTCTCGGTGACTACGGTCCCGGTACTCAGTTCATTGACATTGAACCCGACCAGCGTGGTCGGAGGTAATACATCCCAGGGAACAGTGACGCTGAGTGCTCCGGCGCCGTCTTCGGGTGCGGTGGTTACCCTTTCCAGCAGCAACACGTCGGCGGCCACCGTGCCAGCCAGCGTGGGCATCGCCGCGGGAGCTAGCAGCGCGACCTTCACGGTGAGCACGACTTCGGTTCCAGCTACGACCTCGGTCACCATTTCCGCGGCGTATGGTGGAGTCACTGCTACGGCCGTGCTCAGCGTACAGGCTGCCGGTAGCGGTACGGTAATCCCTCAGAGCGGGTGGAGTCTGTTGTATGTAGACAGCCAGGAGACCACGTGCGGGAACTATGGAGCGGTAAACAGTTTCGACGGCAATCGAGCTACGTTCTGGCACACGCAGTGGTGCCCAAGTGCTGCTGGCCTTCC
>Ga0137415_10000447_pt1 | contig 39041 bp, 30 predicted proteins | sample CZODoug3_1_1_16f_FD_183082 | JGI IMG/M metagenome (GOLD analysis project Ga0137415, IMG submission 183082) | Vadose zone soil fungal communities from Angelo Coast Range Reserve, California, USA - CZODoug3_1_1_16fungal (Hybrid Assembly) | ecosystem: Environmental > Terrestrial > Soil > Vadose...
TGCCGACGCTGGCGCTCGGTGCGGGCAGCGTCATCGTCGAACCGATCAGGAAATTCGTCTTCCGGATGCCCCATTCCGACCGCCTCGCCGCGCAAAAAGTGATCGAGCACATGAAAAGGAACGGCATCACGAGATTTGCGCTGCTGTCCGACACCGGGGGCTACGGCAAGTCCGGGCGCAACGAGAGCCAGAAGATGGCTGCAAGCATGGGCTTGACCATTCCGGTCGACGAAACCTACGGCGAGCGCGATACCGACATGACACCGCTGTTGACGCATGTGAAACAGTCCGATGCGCAAGCGATTCTGATGTTCGGCACCGGCCAGGCGCCGGCTATTATCGCGAAGAACTTTAGCCAGCTCGGCATGAAGATTCCGCTCTATGCGTCGCACGGCCAGGCCTCATATGAATTCATCCGGCTGGCGGGCGCCGCAGGCGAGGGCATGCTGCTGCCTTCGCCCGCGCTTTTTGTTGCGGACCAGCTGCCGGAGAACGACCCGCAGAAGTCGATCTCCATCGACTACAAAAACAGCTTCGAGGCGAAATTCAAGCTCGATGTCTCCACTTTCGGGGGCTACGGCTACGATGGCCTGATGATGGGGCTTGATGCGATCAAGCGCGCGGGATCGACTGACAAAGAAAAGGTCAGGGACGCTCTTGAAGCGACGAGAGGTTTCGTCGGGATCAGCGGCGTCTACAACATGTCGCCGACCGACCATGGCGGCCTTGATGAGCGCGCGTTCAGACTGGTCCAGATCAAGGACGGCAAATTCGTCGAGATCGCTCCTTAGGCCGTGCGCGCCGCCATGTCGATATTTCTGCAGTATCTGTTCGCGGGCCTGACGATCGGCTCGATCTACGCGCTTTCGGCGCTTGGGTTCACGATCGTCTACAATGCGAGGAGGCTGGTTAATTTCGTACAGGGCGACTTTCTGATGCTTGGCGGAATGGTGACCGCAACGTTGGTCCCGTTCGGGTGGCCGCTGCCATTGGCAATTGCTGCGGCCATTGCCACCACGATCGCGTGCGCCGCGTTGCTGCAGTGTCTCGCCATTGCGCCGGCCAAACAGGCCGATCCTGTCAGCCTCATCATCATAACCATCGGCGCGTCGATCTTCATTCAGGGAATAGCTCAGAATGTGATGGGCCGGAACCAGCACATCGTACCCTCATTCACGGGCGACGCGCCGCTACACATTCTGGACGCGTCGATCCTGCCCCAAAGCCTGTGGGCGATGGGCGGCGCGGTGGTCCTGGTTGCCGGCGTCGCATGGTTTTTCAATCGTTCTCTGGTCGGCAAAGCGATGCGGGCGATGGCCATCAATCCCATGGCGGCCCAACTGATGGGCATCAAGACAAGATCGATGTTGCTGCTGGCTTTCTGCCTGTCTGCCTTTCTCGGCGCCGTCGCAGGCGTGCTCGCAGCACCCATCACCACGACGGTTTACGACATCGGCTTGACCCTCGGCTTGAAGGGATTCGTGGGCGCCACATTGGGCGGTCTCGGCAGCGCGTTCGGGGCGGTGGCCGGAGGCCTGCTGCTGGGGATAATGGAGGCAATGATCGCGGGCTATGTCTCGCCGGCCTACAAAGACGCGGTGCCGTTCGTGCTGGTCATCCTGATCCTCCTGCTTATCCCACAAGGCCTTTTCGGATCGCGCGTCAAGGACCGGGTATGAAGCGCCGTCTCGCGGACCTCGCGCTGCTGGCGGGAATCCTCGCCGTGGTGCCGTTCTTTGTCCCAAATAGCTATATCTTCGACGTCGTCATCCGCATCGGCCTGACGGCCGTCGCAGTGATCGGGCTGAACATCCTGATGGGACTGGCCGGACAGATCAGCATCGGCCATGCCGCCTTTGTCGCCGGCGCGGCCTACATTTCGACAATCCTGACTTCGACTTTCGACTGGCCCGCGCTCGCTTCGATTCCGACCGCTGTTGCCGCAATGACGGCCCTGGCCTTCCTGCTCGCCATGCCGATGCTCAGATTGAACGGGCACGCGCTGACGATCGCGACGCTCGGCCTTGGCCTCATCCTGCAAATCGTCCTCATCAACGAAGTGAAATGGACCGGCGGCCCAGACGGCTTGACGACAACGCCGCTGTCGGTCGGGAGTTTCGTCATCGATACCGACCTGCGATGGTACGTCCTGGTTTCCGTCGTCCTGGTGGCCACGGTCGCGCTTTCGCAAAACCTCGACCGCTCCGCAGCAGGGCGGGCGTTGCGGGCACTGCGCGACTCGGAGATCGCAGCTTGCGCCGTCGGCATCGATACATATCGGCTGAAAGTACGCGCCTTCGTGGCTTCGGCGGCCTTCGCAGCGCTTTCGGGCGCCCTGACCGCCCATTATTCAGGTTTCATCACTCCCGACATGACCGGTTTTCTCAAGAACGTGGAGCTTGCCACGATGGTCGTCGTGGGCGGTAGAGGCTCTACGCTCGGGGCCGTCCTGGGTACCGCTCTGCTTACCGCACTTCCCCAACTTCTGGGCGGACTGGCCAACTACGAAATGGTCGTGTTCGGCCTGATCCTGATGTGCACCATGATCTTTCTGCCCGAAGGAATCGTTCCTTCGCTCTCCGCGAAATGGCGGGGCTTGACCGTAAAGCGAGGACCAAGTGTCGAAACAAGTGCTGCTCGAAGTCAGGAAACTAACGAAGGTGTTTGGAGGCCTGAGAGCGGTAAATGACGTCTCCTTCTGCATTACGGAAGGCACCATTCACTCGCTCATCGGGCCTAACGGCGCCGGCAAGACGACGCTATTCAACCTCGTCACCGGACTCTACGTACCGACGTCCGGCGAGATCCTGCTCGACGGAAGGAACGTCGCCGGTACGGCACCCGAGCAGCTGGCGCGGCTTGGCATCAGCCGCAGCTTCCAGAACTTACAGGTCTGCATGCGCATGACGGTGATGGACAACGTCATGGTCGGTTCTCACCTGACACTGGGTGACAGCATTCTCCAGGGCATGTTCCGGTTCGGCGGCGCCAGACGAAAGGACGAGGCCGCCGAGCAGCAGGCGCACAGACTGATGCGCTTCGTCGGCATCGATGATTTCGCCGAGGTCATGGCGTCGGACGCACCGTTTGGAATCCTGAAGCGGTTGGAGATCGCGCGGGCGATGGCCACAAACCCACGCCTGCTGCTGCTCGACGAACCTGCGGCCGGCCTCAATCAGACCGAGAAGGTCGCCCTCGAAAAGCTGATCCGCGAGATCGCGAAGTCCGGAATTACCGTCGTCGTCGTCGAACACGACATGAAAATGGTCATGAGCCTGTCCGACCACATCGTGGTGCTGGTCGACGGCGCCAAGGTTGCGGACGGCGACGCCGGCGAAGTGCGCTCGAATCCGGATGTCATCGCGGCATATCTGGGCGTGCCGATAGCGAAGGCAACGGCCGATGCTTGATCCGCCATCCCCGTCACCGGCTCGCTGCGATTTCCTCGCCGCCGAGAATGTCGACGCCTTCTATGGCCGACTGCACGTTCTCAAGGACGTCAGCCTTCAAGTTGGAGAAGGGCGGCTTGTGACACTGATCGGCGCCAACGGTGCGGGAAAGACGACTTTCCTCAAGGCGATCTCGGGACTGCTGAGCTGCCGTAGCGGTGCGATCCGTCTCGGCGGGACTGATATTGGCCGGCTGTCATCGGACAAACGGGTGCGCGCGGGAGTGAGCCAGGTTCCCGAGAATCGACAGATCTTCGGTCCTTTGACCATCGAGGACAATCTGCGCCTCGGCGGCTACACGCGCACCGAGGCCGAACGCCGGGAAACCATGGCGGAAGTGTTCCGCATGTTTCCGATTCTCGAGGAGCGGCGGCAGCATCATGCGCTGACGCTATCCGGTGGTCAGCAGCAGATGCTGGCCATCGGCCGGGCCTTGATGGGCCGGCCGAAATTGCTTCTGCTCGACGAGCCCTCGATGGGACTTGCGCCGCTGCTGGTCGCAGAGGTGTTTGCAACCATTTCGCGCCTGCGCGCTGGCGGCCTGAGCATCCTTCTCGTCGAACAGAACGCGCAGGCTGCGCTCGCGATTGCGGACGAAGGTTATGTCATCGAATCGGGTCGCATCGTTCTTCAGGGCAAGGCGACCGAATTGCTCAACGACTCGCGCGTGCAGGAATCATATCTTGGAATGTAAGGCCGTTCAAAAACGACGGCGAGGAGCATCAGGTCATGGCGGAACGTTCGTTCAAAAAGGAAGTCGAGCAGTTGCGGCTGGGAGCCGGGCAGGAATTCAAGGGCGAGGGCATTCTGGCCGTCACCAAGGCCCTGCTGCAATCGGGTGTCAATTACGTGGCGGGCTATCAAGGCGCACCGATTTCGCACCTCATCGACGTACTGTCCGACGCTGCTGAGATCATGGACGAACTCGGCATTCGCTTCGAGATGAGCGCCAACGAGGCCACCGCGGCGGCGACACTCGCCGCTTCCGTCAACTATCCGCTTCGCGGCGCGGTCACGTTCAAGGGGCCGGTGGGCACCAATGTCGCCTCCGACGCGTTGGCGAATCTCTCGTCGAGCGGGGTCACCGGCGGTGCGCTTATCATTCTGGGCGAGGATTACGGCGAAGGCTCGTCCATCATGCAGGAGCGGAGCCACGCCTTTGCGATGAAATCGCAAATCTGGCTGCTCGATCCCCGACCTAACCTGCCGTCGATCGTTGAGGCCGTCGAATTGGGTTTCCGTCTCTCCGAGGCATCCAACACGCCCGTGATGCTGGAGCTGCGCATTCGCGCCTGCCATGTCTACGGAAGTTTTGTCGCAAGGGACAACGTCCGCCCGACCTTCACGATGCAAGACGCGCGCGACACGCCGCGGCGCGATACCGATCGCATCGTATTGCCGCCGGCGAGTTACCTTCATGAGAGAGAGAAGGTCGAACGGCGCTGGCCGGCCGCCGTCAAGTTCATCGAGGACAACGGTCTGAACGAATTGTTCGACGGCGACGCCGACGATATCGGCATCATCGTCCAAGGAGGCATCTACAACACCGCCATGCGGGCGTTGCAGACGCTCGGACTGGCCGATGCATTCGGCAAGACCCGCGTGCCGGTGTATGTGCTGAACGTCACCTATCCGCTGGCCGATTCGCAGGTCGTCAGGTTTTGCGCGGGCAAGCGCGCCGTTCTGCTCGTCGAGGAAGGACAGCCGGAGTTCATCGAACACTCGATCAACACCATCCTGCGCCGCGCTGACGTTCAAACGCGGTGCGAAGGAAAGAGCATGCTGCCGATGGCCGGAGAGTATACCGGTGGCGTTCTAAAGGCGGGACTTGTCAAATTCCTGAGCGCCTATCGTCCGGACCTTTTGCCGGCAGACGACGCGACGCCTGCCGACGCGCGCATCGCGTCCGCGGCGGCATTGGTCGCGCCAAACGTGCAGGGACGGCCGCCGTCATTCTGCACCGGATGTCCCGAACGTCCGATCTTTGCGGCGATCAAGCTGGTGGAGCGTGAACTCGGCCACCACCATGTCAGTTGCGACATCGGGTGCCATCTGTTCTCGACCCTGCCGCCGTTCGACATCGGCAATACCGTCATGGGTTATGGATTGGGAGGTGCCGGCACATCGGCATTGGGATCCGCCGGCGGCAAGCGCGCGATTGCGATTCTGGGGGATGGCGGATTCTGGCATAATGGCTTGGTGTCCTCGGTCGGCAATGCCGTCTTCAACAAGAATGATGGCGTTCAGATCATCGTTGACAACGGCTACTCGGCGGCCACCGGCGGCCAGGACAACCTGTCCTCGGCCGCCCATAATAGCTGGCGGTCCACCCGGAATTCGATCGAGCGCGCGGTGCGTGGCGTCGGCGTCGGCTGGATCCGCACGATCTCGAATACCTACGATGTGGCGCAGATGCGCGACACGCTGAAGGAAGCCCTGCTGACCGCAACGCGGGGCCCGAAGGTGATCGTTGCCCGCTCCGAGTGCATGTTGAACAAGCAGCGCCGCGAACGCCCGCTGTTGGCGAAACGGATCAGGGCTGGCCTGCGTACGGTAAGAGAAAAGTTCGGCGTTGATCACGATACGTGCACCGGCGATCATTCCTGCATCCGCCTGTCGGGCTGCCCATCGCTGACGGTGGCACCAAATCCGGATCCGCTGCGGCGCGAGCCGGTGACAAAAGTGATCCAGTCTTGCGTCGGCTGTGGACTTTGCGGTGAGGTGGCGCACGCCGCCGTGCTATGCCCCTCGTTCTATCGCGCCTCGATCGTCAGCAATCCGTCGCAATGGGAGCGGATGCGATCGTATCTCCGGAATGCCATCATCGCCTTCTTGCAACGCCGCCTCGCAAGGTCGGGCGTGACCGGAGCGCGGGCATGAGTGCGGTGAAGCCGATCAATATCGCTATCCTGGCGATGGGCGGCGAGGGTGGCGGCGTGCTGGCGGATTGGCTGGTCTATGTCGGCGAGAATGGCGGCTATCGCGCCCAGACCACGTCAGTGCCGGGTGTCGCGCAGCGAACCGGAGCGACAGTCTACTATCTCGAGCTGTTTCCTCGAAGCGCTTTGGGCGACGGCGGACATTTGCCCGTACTCGGGTTGATGCCGATGCCCGGTGACATTGATCTTGCGGTGGCGTCCGAACTGATGGAGGCCGGTCGCGCCGTACAGCGCGGCCTTGTCACGCCCGACCGCACCTATTTTGTCGCATCGACGCATCGCGTGTACTCAATGACCGAAAAGACCGCCCTTGGGGATGGACGCGTGGACTCGGACGCCATCCTGCGCGGCTGCAGGGAGGCGGCCCTGAGGTTTACCGGCTTTGACATGGCGAAACTCGCCGAGAAGAATAGAAGCGTGATCAGCGCGGTGCTGCTCGGCGCCATTGCCGGATCGCATTCGCTGCCATTTTCCCGCGAGGCTTACGAAGGCGCGATTCGTGCGGGCGGGATCAGCATAGAGGCGAGCCTGGCGGCGTTCGCGGCTGGTTACGCGGCGGCGGACGGGCCGTTGCCGGATTCCGACAGTCCGCCAATCCAGGGGCCAGCCCGCGCGTCTGACGATATCCGTGAGGCGGTACGCGAAATAACCGCCGGAGAGGCACAGCTGCTCGTCTTGGCGGGTGTCGAGCGCGCGGCCGATTACCAGGATTGGGGCTATGCGCGAAAATATCTCGAACAGCTCCGGCCGTTCATCGAGCTCGCCGACAGATCGGGCATCGGCGGCCAAGAATTCCTTTGCGAGGTCGCGCGTCAACTCGCTCTCGGAATGACTTACGAGGACACGATCCGCGTGGCCGAACTCAAGATCAGGGCCACCCGGTTCGCGCGTGTGCGCGAGGAGGTCGGGGCTGATCCCGGTCAAATAGTCGAGATTGTTGAATTCATGCACCCCCGCGTCGAGGAGATTGCGGACACAATGCCGGCGCCGATCGGACGATGGCTGCTCCACAGCAAGTTTGCAAAATCCGTTCTGGCACGTCTGACATCGCGTGGGCGTATGGTTCGGACGACGTCCCTCCGTGGATTTCTGTTGCTTTACGGGCTGGCGTCGCTGAAGCGGTTTCGGCGCAGTACGCTGCGGTTCTCGCGCGAAACGAGCTTTCTGGATGAATGGCTCCGGACTGTACGCAGGGCGGCCGACACTGATGTGACGGTGGCCATCGAGCTGGCGCGACTTCGCAATCTCGTCAAAGGCTATGGCGACACCTACGAACGAGGACTGCAGAAATACAACAGGATCCGGTCGCTGGTGCTGAACGATATCCATCGTCCGGGCCTGTCAGGCCGGCTCGGCGACTTGATCGCCGCAGCTCAGCGCGATGAGTTTGGCGAAGCGTTGGATCAGGCCATCAAGGACTACGCGCCGTAGTGCCGATTTCCCGGCTCGCTGCCTGTAGCTTCAATCCCGGGAAAAGTTCCCGCTGGCAACGCCCGCGTCGGCCATTGTGGCTAGGTATCGGGCGCTCGAAATTCCTTATCAGGCCGGATGGTCGATGGTTTCCTCATTGGTGAGGATAATACAGATATAGTCACACGACCGATTGCTACTCTTGGAAGATAAGGCTGCTCGCAACATCGGCGTGAAGCCGAAGCAGTTTCTCAATGATGTCCGTTGGTCGTCGACCGAATCCGCATTCGGTCGCGATCCCAAATCGTGATATGAATTTGGAAGCCGCTTCAATTCGTCGTTTGGCTCCTGCTTGCCCATCCCGCATGTGAATGAGCCCCAAATAGACCGCGGTTTCAGGAGGCAATCGGAGAAGCTGCAACGACTCGAAGTACGTCTCATCGTGGCGCGATGCGGGTACTGGAAAGTGCAGCCAATCAAGCTTTCGTCTCAATCCCTCCGATACGCCATTTGCGACCTCAACGAGCAAGCTGCAATTGTCGGGTTCCTTGAAATGCTTGTGACCGGAATCCCCGTAGCAAAAATGATAGCCGAGCTCGACACCCGCCGGAATTTGGTTGCCCAGGCGTATCAGACGGTTCACGACGTCACTTATTCGGCCGTTGAGCGGGCTGGGCAAGACCTGCTCAAGGATCGCGAATTCAACGGCGGTATCCCATTGAACGGAGAGCTGGTCATTGGGGATAGCAGACAAAATCTCACGCACTTCCGCGAGCATTTGCTCGTGGTAGACGGTTTCGACGGCGAAGAAATGTGCAGGGTCTACATAGGAAGTTACGGGAGCGAGCGGCGTCGGTAGCGCAACCTGAAAACGGGTGCCGGGCAGGATGTCGCCGGCTCTTTTCAACGCTGCAAAAACCTCAAAAGAAGCACTTGCGGCCTTGGCATAGCCGAGCGCTCCGAATTCCCAATTCGCTTCAGCTACGCTCTTTCGCGGCGCGAAAACGCTGCGCTCATTGGATTCTCCGTACAATCCACGGACCGCGATCGTTTTTCTCTCGAGAAACGCAGTTGATTCCATGACGGCCATCTGCCAACGGATCCATTCGGATCGCGGACCGGTTTCGCCGTCCGGAATACGCGCCACATAGGGGCCAACGAGCTCGCTGACCTTGCAGAATACTTGCCGCGCGTCAGCGAGCGGCACGCTGCCGACAAGATGGACGCAAGAACGTTGATTCATGACCGATGTCCGTCACATGACCTCGCCCAGAGGATTGAGAACTTCTCGAATTTATCGTATCCATTTGCCGCTTCCTCGAGCGGGATAATTTTGGCGTTGTCGATTTCGGGTGCATTTTCTAGAAAGAATTGCGCTCGACATTTTCCTCAACTGACTGTTCCAAAAAAGCTGCAACCCAGCGACACACAAGATCGTGTCGAGCGCTCGCAGCTTCGCGAGGGTTGATGCTCGGCTGCCGGGATATTCGGCCGAGCCTGCCGATCAAACGAGATTCAATGTTGTCACACACGGGGAGGGCAGTCCTTTCTCATCGATGAGGATCGAATTTTGCTCGAACCCACCGGCACCCTGATCACAATGACAGGCCCTTGGGAGGGAGATGTCGCTATTCGGCGCGAGGTTGTCGCCGTGCGCGTTGTGCCCCCGAAGGCTGGTTCACGTTCAAACGGCGGCGTCCGACGCCTGAGCGGCCGGCCGGCAGGCTCTAAGGAACAGCGCAAGTCCGGATTCGATTTCCAGATCCAGGGTCTGCTCGTTGGCGTCGCCTATTCCAAGGACCGTTCGCAGCGGATGCTCACCGCGAACGAGACTTAGGAACTGAGTTGCGGTCATGATCGAATCATCGAATTCGAGCAGACCATTTGCCTTGGCCTCATCGAGAAATCGGGCGAGACGTCTTATCATCGCGAGAGGTCCGCTTTCATAGAACAGGCGGCCGAGCTCGGGAAACCGGCTGCTCTCGTTGGCGATGATGCGAACGACGATGACATCCTTTCTCTCGATGAACACTCGCACATACTGATGCGCGAATTTCCGCAGGGCCGTATAAAGACCGTCGGACAGATCGAGCAACGGCAAATGCCGCTGCAGGCTGTCGCACTCCGCCATGATCAGGGAGGCGAACAGCGCCTCCTTGCTGGGGAAATACGCATAAAGGGTCGCCTTCGAGACGCCGGCGGCTCCGGCGATCGCGTCCATGCTGGTGGCCGAAAATCCCTGGTCGAGAAACAGCGCTCTGGCGGCACTGGTGACCGTTTCCACTTTCCGGCCCACCAAGGCCTGCGGCGGCTGAATCCCCAGTGTCTCGATCGTCCCGCTCAATCGAATCCTCCCTCGCTCAAACGTGACTTTGCCCGCTTCGGCCAAAAATAAGAAGCGCGGCAAAGACTTGCAGGCAAATCTTCGGCACAGCAATCTTGAGAAGTACTAAACAGTCCAGTACTTCTTGACTCCTCCTATCACGGTCGGCAAGTACTGAACAGTCCAGTCTATACGGGTTTCGTCTATGCCACCGAGGATTGCTCTTAAAATTCAGTCCATCGGTATTTTAGTACTGATCAGGGCACCGCTGCTCCAGGCCGTTGGCCTCGTGGTCAGCATCGGATTTTCGCTCGGCGGATGCGCGGTCGGCCCGGATTTCGCGCAGCCGCCGGCCCCGGATGCGAATGGCTATACCGCCGGCCGGCTGGCCTCGACCGGATCGGCGGATGTCTCCGGCGGGACGGCGCAACGATTCGCGAGCGGCGCGGATGTGTCCGGCGTCTGGTGGCGTACATTGCACTCGAAGCAGATCGACGCCTTCGTCAAGGAAGCAGTCGACAACCACCCGGATCTGGTGGCGGCGCAGGCCGCGCTCCGTCAGGCTCGCGAAGTTGCCGCAGCCGACACCAGCGCGCTGTTTCCGTCAGCGACCGGGAACGCCAGCGTTACGCGCGAACAGGTGCCGGCTGCGCAGTCCGGATTGTCCGGACCGGCGTCGCTGTTCACGCTCTACAATACCTCGGTGCCGGTTTCGTTCACACCGGATATTTTCGGCGGCAAGACCCGCGGCATCGAAGCCGATCTGGCCAGCGCCGACTATCAGCGCTTCCAGCTGGAGGCGACCTATCTGACCCTGACGTCGAATGTGGTCACAGCCGCCATCAACGACGCCTCCTATGCGGCGCAGATTCGCGTGACGCAGGAACAGATCGACGGCCAGCGGCAACTGGTCTCGCTGCTCGAACAGCAATTCGCCCTCGGCGCCGTCAGCGACGCCGACGTGCTCTCGCAAAAGGCGCAGCTGGCACAAACGCTGGCCACGTTGCCACCGCTGCAGAAAGCCCGGGCGCAGGGCCGCAATCAACTGATGGCCTATCTCGGACGGCTGCCGAGCCAGGACAAGGGCGAATCCGTCCGGTTGGAGGCGTTGCAATTGCCGCGCGATTTGCCGGTCACCGTGCCGTCACTGCTGGTGCGGCAGCGGCCGGACATCCGCGCTGCGGAAAGCCAGGCGCATCAGGCGAGCGCCAATGTCGGCGTCGCCACCGCCAATATGCTGCCGAGCCTGACATTGTCTGCGTCCGGCGGCAGCCAGGCGCTGGCGCTGTCGGCGCTGTACGGTCCGCAGACCGCGGCCTGGAGCGTGGCCGCGAGCGTCGCAGGCCCGATCTTCGACGCCGGGTCGCTGTTCCACACCAAGGAATCCAAAGTCGCAGCGCTGGAGCAGACCAGCGCGCAATATCGCTCCACCGTGATCACCGCGTTCCAGAATGTCGCGGATTCGCTGCGCGCGATTCAATTCGATGCCGCGTTGCTGAGGGCCCAGGTCGAGGCGGAAAAAGCTGCCGCCGACAGCCTCAAGATCTCGCAGGCGCAATTCAAGGCCGGCTCGACGACGTTCCTGACCATCATCAACGCCGAGCAAACGCTGCTCACCGCACGAACCAACCGGGTCAAGGCGCAGGCGTCGCGTTATGCGGACACCGTCGCGCTGTACCAGTCGCTCGGCGGCGGCTGGTGGAATCGCATGGATGAAACGCCCGCGTCCGAAGCCAAGCCGGCGGGGATCGCCGCGATTTTCGTACCGGCTGGAGCGCTGCCGGCAACGCCCGCCGCGCCGGTCAACTGATGCAGCCTTCGGAGCGGTGGAGTTCAAGATCGTGTTGAAACGAATGATCATCATGCTGGGTGTCGTCGGCGCCGTGTTCGCGGGCCTCGCCTGGTTCGTCAATTTCCGCGCCGGCATGATCCAGAAAGCGCTCGCCTCGCTGGCCGATCCGCCGCAAACGGTGTCGACCGCGACGGCGACGAGCCTGGAATGGCAGCCGAAGCTGACCGCGGTCGGCAGCTTTCGCGCGGTCAACGGCGCCGATCTTGCGCTGCAGCTCGCCGGCATCGTCGATAAGATCCATTTCGAGTCCGGCAAGGATGCCAAAGCCGGCGAAGTGCTGCTCGATCTGCACAAGGAAGACGACGTCGCCAAGCTGCAATCGCTGCAAGCCACCGCCGATGGCTTTGGTATCACACTAAGGCGTGATCAGGGGCAGTTGAAGATCAACGCGGTGAGCCAGGCGACGGTTGACTCCGATCTCGTCAATCAGCGCAATGCGCTCGCTTTGGTCGACCAGCAGCAGGCGCTGGTCGACCAGAAGACGCTGAAAGCGCCGTTCGCCGGGCGGATCGGCGTCCGCGCAGTCGATGTCGGCCAGTATCTCAGCGCCGGCACCACCATCGTGACGTTGCAGGCGCTCGACCGGCTCTATGTCGACTTCACGCTGCCGCAGCAGGCGATCGATCAGGTCAAGGTGGGCCAGGAAGTCAGCGCTCGGGTCGATTCCTATCCGAACCAGACGTTCAAAGGACAGGTCCAGGCGATAAATTCGAAAGTCGATCAGACCAGCCGCAATGTGCAAGTGCGCGCGATCTTCGACAATGCGGAGCGCAAACTGCTTCCCGGCATGTACGTGCTGATCGACGTCGCGGTCGACAAGGCCTCGCGCTACGTCACGCTCCCACAGACCGCCATTGTCTACAATCCTTACGGCAATTCGGTTTACCTCGCCGTCAAAGGCGAGGCGGGCAAGGATGGCCTGGTGGCGCGTCAATCCTTCGTCAAGACCGGCCTGACGCGTGGCGACCAGGTCGCGGTGATCTCCGGTGTCGAGCAGGGCGCGAGCGTGGTCACGACAGGCCAGATGAAGCTCCGCAACGGCACCACGCTGAAGGTCGATAACACGATTCCGGTCGCAAACGATGCCAACCCCAGGCCGGTCGATCAGTGAGCGGAGAGACCGATGTCCTTTACTGATCTCTTCATCCGCCGCCCGGTCCTCGCTATGGTCATCAGTCTGATGATCCTGGTGCTAGGTCTGAAATCGATGACCTCGCTGCCGATCCTGCAATATCCGCGCACGCAGAATGCCATCGTCACCGTAACGACGACTTACTACGGCGCCGATTCCGCGATCGTCGCCGGCTTCATCACCACGCCGCTGGAAAACGCCATCGCCCAGGCCAACGGCATCGACTACATGACGTCGACCAGCCTGTCGGGCACCAGCACCATCACCATCAACCTGCGGCTGAACTACGATTCCGGCAAGGCGCTGACCGAGATCAACACCAAGGTCAACTCGGTGATCAACCAGTTGCCAAGCGGCGTTCAGCAGCCGGTGCTGACGGTCAAGGTCGGCCAGACCATCGACGCTATGTATATCGGCTTCAACAGCGACGTGCTCGCGCCCAACCAGATCACCGACTACCTGATCCGCGTGGTGCAGCCGAAACTGCAGGCGGTACCGGGCGTGCAGACCGCCGAGCTGATCGGCAACAAGACCTTTGCGCTGCGCGCCTGGCTGGATCCGATCAAGCTTGCGGCCTACGGGCTGACCGCGACCGACGTGTCGACGGCGTTGTCCAGCAACGATTACATCGCCGGCCTCGGCAATACCAAAGGGCAGATGGTTCAGGTGACGCTCACCGCGGCGACCAACCTGCAATCGCTGCAGGAGTTCCGCGACCTCGTCGTCAAGCAGGTCAACGGCGCCAACATCAAGCTCTCCGACATTGCCAACGTCACGCTCGGCTCGGAGGACTACGAGTCCTCGGTCGGGTTCGACGGCAAGCGCGCGGTCTATATCGGCATTCAGGTTGCGCCGGCCGCCAACCTTCTCGATGTGATCAAGGGCGTGCGGGCGGTCTATCCGGACATCAAGGCGCAGCAGCCGGACGGGCTGAATTCGGAGATCATCTACGACTCCACCGAATTCGTGAACAGCTCGATCAGCGAGGTGATCCGTACGCTGGCCGAGGCGCTGGCGATCGTTACCGTGGTGGTGTTCCTGTTTCTCGGCTCCTGGCGCTCGGTGTTGATACCGGTGATCGCGATCCCGCTCTCGCTGGTCGGCACCTTCACCATTCTGCTGGCGCTCGGCTTCTCGATCAATCTGCTGACGCTGCTGGCGCTGGTGCTGGCGATCGGGCTCGTGGTCGATGATGCCATCATCGTGGTCGAGAACGTCAATCGCCACATCGCAGAAGGTGTAAAGCCGCCGCAGGCGGCGATCATCGCCGCCCGCGAGCTTGCCGGTCCGATCATCGCAATGACCATCGTGCTGATCGCCGTCTATGTCCCGATCGGATTCCAGAGCGGCTTGACCGGCGCGCTGTTCACCGAGTTCGCCTTTACGCTCGCCGGCGCAGTGACGGTGTCGGCCGTCATCGCGCTGACGCTGACGCCGATGTGCTGCGCCCTCATTCTCAAGCCGCCGAACAAGGGCGCGCCGACGCTGGACAACCGCATCGTCGCGTTTATCGACGCACGGATGGAAAGACTGCGGCAGGGCTACCAGCGGCTGTTGTCCAGCAGTCTGAAAACCATCCCGGTGACCGTCGTTTTCGCTGCGCTGGTGCTGAGCAGTATCTATTGGCTGTATTCGAATTCCAAGAACGAGCTGGCGCCGCAGGAAGACCAAGGTGTCATCCTCACGCAATCCACCCTGGCGCCGAATGCGACGTTGCAGCAGAAGCTGTTGTATTCGGCGGAGGTCTACCGGCGGTTCGCCGCGCATCCGGAAACCGCGGGCGTGTTCCAGCTCGACATCGTCGGCAGTTCGATCGCGGGTTGGGTGCTGAAGGCTTGGGACAAGCGCGAGAAGACCGCCGGGGACCTGCAACCGGTCGTTCAACAGGAGATGGCTGGCGTTGCCGGCGCCAAGATCGTGGCTTTCCAGCAGCCGCCGTTGCCCGGATCCTCCGGTCTGCCGATCCAGTTCGTGATTCAGACCACCGATCCGTTCGACCGGCTCGACGGCGTCGCCAAGGCTTTCACCGCCGCGGCGCTGAACAGCGGCAAGTTCATCTTTCTCGACAACGACCTGAAGATCGACCAGCCGCAGACCTCGGTGGTCATCGACCGCGCCAAGACCGCACAACTCGGGCTCAAGCTGAGTGACGTCGGCAGCGCGCTCGGCACGCTGCTCGGCGGCGGCTACGTCAACTATTTCGGTCTCGACGGCCGCTCGTACAAGGTCATCCCTCAGGTCGAGCAGCGTTACCGCCTCAACGCCGATCAGGTGCTGGACTATTACATCAAGACCTCTGACGGCACGGCGATCCCGCTGTCGACGGTGGCGTCGCTGAAGACGACGACGGTGCCGGAATCGCTGAACCATTTCCAGCAGGTCAACGCCGCCACGATTTCCGGCGTTGCCGCGCCTGGCGTGATCACCGGCGAGGCGCTGGCGACGCTGAAGGAAATCGCCGATAAGACACTGCCGAAGGGTTATTCGGTCGACTATGGCGGCCAGTCCCGGCAGTTCATTCAGGAATCGAGTGGCTTTGCCACCACGTTCGGATTCGCGCTGATCATCATCTTCCTGGCACTGTCGGCCCAATTCGAGAGCTTTCGCGATCCGCTGATCATCCTCGTCTCCGTACCGATGTCGATCGCCGGCGCGCTGGTTTTCATCATGCTTGGCATCAAGGGTGCCAGCCTCAACATCTATACCGAGGTCGGGCTCGTCACCTTGATGGGGCTGATCAGCAAGCACGGCATCCTGATCGTCGAATTCGCTAACGAATTGCAGCATGCCGGCCGCTCGAAGCGTGAGGCCGTGATCGAGGCGACCTCGATCCGCTTGCGGCCGATCCTGATGACAACGGCGGCCATGGTGCTGGGCGTCGTGCCGCTGATCATGGCATCCGGGGCCGGCGCGGCCTCCCGCTTCAACATGGGGCTTGTGATCGCTTCGGGGCTGTCGATCGGTACGCTATTTACGCTGTTCGTGGTTCCCGCCGTCTACATCCTGCTGGCGGCCGATCATTCCGCGACGACGGAGATCGAGGAATCGCAACATCTAGATGCAGCGCAGTTTGGTGCGGAACAGGCCTGAGATCATCGCGGTTCGTATTTGGTGAAGCCGCTTGCGCGATTAGGTCGAAAAGGCGTTTTGCGAACGCTGGTTCGTTTGCCGCGGCAGCGGCGAGGCGACAGGCCTCTAGCCGTGAGGTGGCGCGCCGTATGATAGCGACGCTCAAATATTTCGTGGTCAGAATTTCTTACCCTTTCCATTCGACGGCTTCTGATCAGGGCTTGCGTCCTTCATTTCATCGTGGGTTACGCGGCAATCACCGTTCTTGTCATGCTGCAAGATAAACTCACTCGGCTTGTCAACAAACTCGCTGCGGGTGATCTTTCCATCCTGGTTTTCGTCAAAGTAGCCGAAGTCAGCTTCGGCCAGCGCGGCCCCAGCCCGGCGAATGACTGTGAACTCGGATGGATCGAGATGCCCGTCACGATTGCGATCGGCGAGGGTAAATAGCCGATCAAGGTAACTCTTCCACTCATCGCAGGTGTAGACGCCATCATGATTGGCGTCCCAGATGTCGGGTCCGTTCGTCGACGAGGTATCCGTTGTCGATCGGGGGCCACGCGCAGACTCGCCAGCTGCAACGGATTGCGCGGAAGCACAGCGTGCGGCCGTCAGAACCAACAACACAGCGATGCTCATGCCGCGAACGGATCTCGTGCGTAACAAATCTCTCTCCTTGTTCACCCGCAACAACTACAGCGCAGTCGCTTCGGGCAGAATTAGGGAGAAGTCCGATATCGGAAATATCCCGTTACAAACCAAGGACCGCAAATGGCGACCGCATGGGATCTAACGTCGCAAACTGACGAAGCCGGTAAGCTGAGCGTTGAACGTCCCAATCACCGCCGAGCAACATTTTAAAACGGTTGGAAACACTTCCGGGATTTTTTGGCCACATCCGCAACGTACCTGCCATGTGCAATGACAAGGGCACGTTGAGCATGAATGTTGGGATGCGAGTACGGGGAGGCGTGCTGGCCGCCCTGATGATGTTCGCCGTGCCGGTCTCTGCCATGCTGGTATCGTCGGCCGCCGCAGCCCAGACCGTGTCTTCGATCGAGGTCGAGGGTAACCGGCGCGTCGAAGTCGAGACCATCCGTTCGTATTTCAGGCTGGGTCCCGACGGGCGTCTGGATCAGGCCAGTATCGATGACGGCCTCAAGGCGCTGATCGAGACCGGCCTGTTCCAGGACGTCAGGATCAACACGGCGGGCGGTCGCTTGATGGTGACCGTGGTCGAAAACCCGGTGATCGGCCGCATTGCCTTCGAGGGCAACAAGAAAGTCAAGGACGACCAACTGTCGGCGGAAATCCAGTCCAAGCCGCGCGGTACGCTGTCGCGTCCGATGGTTCAGTCTGATGCCCAGCGCATCGCCGAGGTGTATCGCCATTCGGGCCGCTACGACGTGCGCGTCACTCCCGAGATCATCGAGCAGGCGAACAACCGCGTCGATCTCGTCTTTACGATCGTGGAAGGATCGAAGACCGGCATCAAGTCGATCGAGTTCATTGGCAACAACGCGTATTCGTCGTATCGCCTCAAGGATGTCATCAAGACGCGCGAATCAAATCTGCTGAGCTTCCTCGGCGGCGCCGACATGTACGATCCGGACCGGGTTGAAGCCGATCGCGATCTGATCCGACGGTTTTATCTGAAGAACGGCTATGCCGATGTGCAGGTGGTGGCGGCGCTGACTGAATACGATCCCGACAAGAAGGGTTTTTTCGTCACCTTCAAGATCGAGGAAGGCCAGCAATACCGGGTCGCGTCGGTGAATTTCCAATCCAGCATCGGGACCCTGGACGCGAACACGCTGCGCTCCTTCTCGCGCGTCAACGTCGGTTCGCTCTACAACGGCGAAGCACTGGAGAAATCGGTCGAGGAAATGCAGATCGAGGCGTCGCGGCGCGGTTACGCCTTCGCGGTCGTGCGTCCGCGCGGCGACCGCAATTTTGAGGCGCATACCGTCTCGATCGTTTTCGCCGTCGACGAAGGTCCGCGCAACTATATCGAGCGCATCGACATCCGCGGTAACACCCGCACCCGGGACTATGTGATCCGCCGCGAATTCGATCTTTCGGAAGGTGACGCCTATAATCGTGCGTTGGTCGACCGCGCCGAGCGGCGCCTGAAGAATCTTGATTTCTTCAAGAGCGTGAAGCTCGTCACCGAGCCCGGTTCCTCCAGCGATCGGGTGATCCTGATCGTCGATCTGGAAGAGAAATCGACCGGCGATTTCTCGGTCTCGGGCGGCTATTCGACCACCGACGGTGCACTCGCCGAGGTCAGCATTTCCGAACGCAACTTCATGGGCCGCGGTCTGTTCGCAAAGGCGTCGGTAACGTACGGCCAGTACGCGCGCGGTGTCTCGCTGTCGTTCGTCGAGCCGTATCTGCTGGACTATCGCGTCGCACTTGGCCTTGACGTGTCCTACCGCGAGCAGTTGGCCAACGATACCATTTCGTACGGCACCACGACGATCGGCTTCAGTCCGCGATTAGGCTTCGCCTTGCGCGAAGATCTGTCCCTGCAGCTTCGGTATTCGCTTTATCAGCAATCAATTACACTGCCCACCGCGTACGCCAATTGCAACAACCTCGCGGGGCCGGCGTTTTACCCGACGCCGACTTACATCAATACGGTTTTGGGCGGCGTTGACCCGACCGGCAATGCCCAGGCCGGTCTGCTTCCGGGCTGTTTGTCTGACGGCGAGTCTTCACTGCCGGTTCGGCAGGAATTGGCAAGCGGCTCGACATGGACTTCGTCTCTCGGCTACTCGCTGGACTACAACACCCTCGACAACAACAAGAATCCGACCGATGGTCTGCTGATCGACTTCAAGCAGGACTTCGCCGGTGTCGGAGGCGACGTCAGCTACCTGAAATCCACCATCGACGGGAAATACTACACGCCGCTGGTTGCCGATATCGTCGGGCTGATCCACGTCCAGAGCGGCATGCTCAACAGCATCGGCAACAGCGAGCTTCGAATGCTCGACCATTTCCAAATGGGTCCAAATCTTGTTCGTGGCTTTGCCCCGAACGGAATTGGTCCGCGCGACCTGACCTTCTACCCCTATACCGGCACCGGCGACGCATTGGGCGGCACCAAATATTGGGGCGCGTCGGCGGAATTGCAGATGCCGTTCTGGTTCCTGCCCAAGGAGGTCGGCCTCAGGGGCGCTGTCTATGCCGATGCGGGGTCGCTTTGGGACTACAAGGGCCCGACGTCGTGGGCCGCAACCGGGGAAGTGAATTCACCGACCTGTCCGACCTGCGCCATGCAGTATGACGACAGCAACCTGATCCGGACCTCGGTAGGTGTAGGCCTGATTTGGCAATCTCCCTTTGGACCGCTTCGCTTCGACTACGCGGTCCCGCTCACCAAGGGAAAGTACGATATCGTGCAAGAATTCAAGTTCGGCGGCGGAACGTCCTTCTGACAGCCAACGTTGAAGCTGAACCGCGGGTCTTCGCGCGCCAACCTGGTCGTTGCTCGAAGAGATCGCTTCGACCAGGCATCGGCTATGCCGCTGTAGTGCAGGCCTCGTACACCATGCTGGCGGTGGCGAGGTCCGCCAGCGCGGTGCCAACCGCACCGATCGATTTCCGCTCTTTAGTTTTCGACGGTGTCCCAAATCAGCCGACGTGGTTTGGACAGCCCTGTTCGTCCGGTTTCCTTCAAGCTTGATCGCTGCGTCTTCCGCGAGGCTCGCCTGATCGGCCTTTTCCGTATCGCGCTCAGCTTCAGCATACGTGGTGTGTCCGCATTTCCGGCAGAGTGGTGTCGGGCTGCCATAAATCAGCCGCATATCCCCGGCGGCATCGCGCGGCCACGAGGATGAGCCGATGACATTGACGTCGCAAGAAATCACCGGCTTTCGGTTCTCGACCACGGATTGGGTCGAACGCGACCGATTAGCGATTTTCCGGGAGCAGATCGGGCGGATGATCGTGAAACTCGATCCGGAGCCGCTGGTCGACGGTGAGTTCCATGCCGAAGCGAACGTGCGTGAGCTGGCCGGGCTTGGCATCGGCTCCTGGGCGTGCAGCAATCTGCGGATTGCAAGATCGCGCGAGCTGCTCGACGGCAATGACGACCTGGTCCTGACGGTCATCACAAGCGGCAACGTGAACGCATCGCAACGCGGTCGGGAGATCGAGCTCAGCCCGGGTCAAGCCGTGCTGATGTCGGGCGCGGAGGCGGGCGACATGGCCGTCCCGTCGTCGCCAAGTCGCTTCATCGGCCTGCGGCTGCCCCGCAAGGCGCTCGCTTCGCTCGGTTCCAATCCCGAGGACATGCTGATGCGCCCGTTGCCGGCCAACACGGAAGCCCTGCGGTTGCTCGCTCTTTATATTAGGGAGCTGGACGACGGCTATCGACTTGCGACCCCCGAGTTGCTCGGCGCCGTTGTCACTCATTTGGTCGACCTTGGGTCGCTGATCATCGGCGCGAACCGGGATGGCACGGTCGTCGCGGAGGAGCGAGGACTGGCGGCCGCACGGCTCGCTGCGGTCAAGGCCGACATCAGTGAGAATCTCAGCTACGGCGAGCTGACATTGCCTGCCGTGGCGCTGCGCCTGAAACTCACGCCGCGCCATATCCAGAGGCTGTTCGAAAGCGTGGGCTCGACGTTCTCGGAATTCGTGCTCGGCCTGCGTCTGGCGCGCGCATCGCCTGTTGACCGATCCGCGCCAGATCGACAGCACCATCGGCACGATTGCGTTTGAATCAGGATTCGGCGATCTGTCCTACTTCAACCGCACGTTTCGCCGGCACTACGGTGCGACGCCTTCGGAAATCCGCGCGGCACCCCGACGTTGCTGACAGAACACCTCTCCGGCTCTCGACGCGCATCGCGTCACGATTGTGTCCGGCTTACGATCCGGCAGAGACGCTCCCCTCGGGGGTGAGCGCGCGGCAACGCTGGTTCAAATTCTTGACCGATGTCGCGTAGGTCCCATTCCCTGTCGCCTCCGTCCGAGCCTCACAGCCACGACGCGCCTAAAAGGCAGCCCCCGGGTGATCGTCCGATTCGGGGAGATTTCGATAGCGATGCATTGAGGCGGCCAAGACCTCCGAGGAGAAAATGATGACGTTTCCGCTGCGACGATATTTTCTTGCGTTTGGCACCGGCCTGGCACTGTCCGGTAGCGTGATGGCCCAGGATATCAGTGTTGCCGTGGTCGGCCCGATGACCGGCTCGGAGGCGAGCTTCGGCCAGCAGTTCAAGAACGGCGCTGAGCTCGCCGTTGCCGAGATCAATGCGGCGGGTGGCTTGCTCGGCCAGAAGCTGAAACTGGAAGTTGGCGATGACGCGTGCGATCCGAAGCAGGCGGTGTCGGTCGCGGAGAAGATGGCAGGAATGAAGATTCCCTTCGTTGCCGGACACTTCTGTTCGTCGGCGTCGATTCCTGCTTCCGAGGCCTATGCCGAGGGCAATGTGCTGCAAATCACTCCGGGCTCGACCAACCCGCAATTTACCGAGCGCGGGTTGTGGAACACGTTTCGTGTCTGCGGCCGGGATGACCAACAGGGCATGGTCGCGGCCACCTATATCATCAAGAACTACAAAACCAAGAACATCGCGATCATCCACGACAAGACGACTTACGGCAAAGGCCTTGCCGACGAGACCCGGAGCGCCATCAACGCGGCGGGCGTGCAGGAAAAGCTCTATGAGGCCTACAACAAGGGCGACAAGGACTTCGCCGCGCTGGCTTCCAGGTTCAAGAACGAGGCGATCGATTTCGTGTATGTTGGCGGCTACTACGCCGAGGCCGGGCTGATCCTGCGTCAGATGCGCGACCAGGGGATAACGGCCGTGCTGATGGGCGGCGACGCCTTGGTCGACAAGCAATTCGCGGCGATCGCCGGACCGCTCGCCGAGGGCTCCCTGTTCACCTTTGCGCCTGATCCGCGGAAGAAGCCGGCGGCGGCCGCGATCATCAAGAAGTTCAAGGACAAGGGCATCGATCCCGACGGCTACACCCTCTACAGCTATGCCGCGTTTCAGGTCTGGAGCGAGGCCGTCGCCCGCGCCCGGACCACGGACGCCAAGAAGGTCGCAGCAGTTATCAAGACCGGGAGCTGGGACACCGTGCTTGGCAAGATCAGCTACACGCCGAAGGGTGACATTGTCGTCATGGACTACGTCGTGTACAGGCGGGACAAGGACGGCAGCTACGCCGAGCTGCAATCGGGCCACTGATCGCACGCCGCCACATCGGTTCTGATCGCCGACCGATGTGGCTGCCGTCCATGCCCAGCCGCCCTTCAAGCGCCTCCTTGGACTACCGCTAGCCCGGGGTGTTGGCGCTGCGATGCCGGCGGCAGCCGCAACCGGCCTGCTGGCGCCGATTGCCAGTAATGCCGGCGACGATGGCCGCGCCAGCAATCGCCGCGTCGAATTGATACCACAATAGCTTTGCGCCTGCGGACGTTCTCGATCGATCACGGCAACGGAACAGAAAGCAAGTGTCTCACATGAGTTTGGCCAATGACGATGCCCGAAGCGGCGATGGTTCGGCCGAATGCCGCGCCGACAGGCGATCTGAAGGAATAGTCCATTCATATCCGTTGCTCGTCCATAATCATGGTCTGGCAACGGCGCTGAGGTTGCTGGTCGAAACCTTGCCTTACGCCATCGTGCGGTGGGGAGTTTCGCTGGCATCGGCCGCAGCGTGCGCCGTCTGGATTGCGATCGGCGCCGGGGGCGCGGCATGGCTCGGCGTGCACGTCGCCATGGCATTCGGCGTCTGCTGGCTTCTTGGAGCTCTCCTCGTCGGCGGATGGATCTGGGCAGCAGTCCTGCGATATGCGTTTCACATGATCGCCTGTGGCCATGTTGCCGTCCTGACCGAGCTGATAACGCAAGGTCGCGTTGGCAACGGTCACGAGGGGCAGTTCGCCTATGGTCGCCGGGTCGTCATGGCCAGATTCGGCGAGGTCGCGGCTCTGTTCGGACTGGGTGAACTTGTTCGAGCCGTCCTGAAAGCATTTCACAACACGCTCGACACACTCGGTGAATGGCTGCCAACTCCGGGAGTAGGTACGGTCGTCGGTCTGGTGAACGCCATTCTGTCCGCTGCAACGCGCTATTTGGACAAGGTGGTGCTTTCCTATGACCTCGCTCGCGGCGGAGCTGATCCGTGGCGAAATGTTCAGGACGGCTTGGTATATTACTGCCAGAACGCCGGGCCGATTCTGCAAACATCGATCTGGATGGTCATCCTCGAGCGGGGATTGAGCATCCTGCTTTGGTTGCTGCTGCTTGTCCCCGCCGGCCTGACGACGATGTTGTTGCCGGAAGCGATACGAGAATACGGCGCGCTCGTCACCATTGTGGTCGCAGCGCTGCTGGCATCGACGTTGCGCGCCGCGTTCATCAAGCCGTTGTTTCTCATCTGCATGATGATCCGGTTTCACGCGCTGGTCCAAGATCAGCCGATCAACGCAAGCTGGGTCGGCTATCTCGACGGTCTGTCCGACAAATTCCGACAAATCAGGCGCTGAGATCCAACGACGGCTGATGTTTCGAACAGCGGCATAGGCCTCGGGCAGAAGGCTTGCGACGCGGTCGGAACCCAGAACCAGCAGATATTTGCCGCGGGCCGCTCCGCGCGCGCGGCAGGCAAGTAGACGTTCCCGCGCGCTCCGGCGCGCCGTGTCCCTCACCCATCAAAATGTGACGTGCAAGTATAGGCGTTGTATCATAAGATAGACAACCTAAGGTAAAGTCGCGCGGCGATGCGCCCGTTGCTGGGGCGATGCCGCGCCTGCCGTTGCGAGAGGGTTGTCATGGAACATCCGCTTCGTGTCGAAGAATTCTCCCCATCCGCGATGTCGCAGCCTGCCGCGGTGGAAATGGCGGCGGCCGATGCGCCGCTCCTCACGAGCGCTGCGGCTACGCTGCCGCCGCTGCCGGACCTTGCCGCGAGTGACGTGCTGTTCCTACGGCCGCCGGACCCGCGCTACGCCGAATTTCTCCCAGCTGCCAGCAAGCGCAAGCAGTTGAGCCCGGCGCTGCGCGCGGTCTGCAACACCGAACATGCCGTCGCCGTCATGGTCGACTGGGTTCGCAGCAACAATCTGGATTTTGCCGTGCGATGCGGCGGCCATTCCTACGAAGGCTTTTCGCAATCCACCGAAATCGTGATCGATGTTCGCGGCCTGACTACGATCGACATCGACAAGACGGCGGGTCTTGCTACCGTCGGCTCCGGGGTATCGCTGTTCGCACTTTACCAGGCGCTCGCCGCGCAGGGGCTGGCGCTGGCCGCCGGAAGTTGTCCGACGGTCGGCCTATCCGGTCATCTCACCGGCGGCGGCCACGGCCTGCTGGCGCGCTCGCACGGGCTGACCTGCGACAGCCTGCGGCAATCAACCATCATCGACGCGCAGGCGCGGACGCTGCAGGCCAACGCGAATTCCGAGCCGGATCTATACTGGGCCTGCCGCGGTGGCGGCGGCGGAAGTTTCGGCGTTGCCACGGAATTCAAGCTGAACGTCTTCCCGCTCGGGAATGCGCTGGTGTTCGGGGTGTCCTGGAAGCTGTCGCAAGCACATGCCGCGCAACTGTTCGCGGCCTGGCAAGGCTGGGCGCCGAACGCGCCTGCCACGATCACGTCGATCATGAAGGCCGGTCCCGCGGGAAGCGGCCTGATCAGCATGCGCTGTATCGGCCAGTCCGTCGGCACCGAGACCGAGCTGCGCAGCCAACTCCGGCCGCTGACGACGCTGCGAGCGCCGTCGTCGCCGCTGTCGGTCAGTTCGCTCGGCTTCCTCGACGCGGTGAAGCATTTTGCCGGACCGCTCAATTACGAATCCGCCCTCTTCAAAGCCAAGTCGGATTACGTGCTGGCGCCGCTCACTTCCGCCGGAATTGCCGACATGATGGCGGCATTAGCTCCGATAGCTGCCGGCGGCGTGGTGTTGCTGTGCGACTCCTATGGCGGCAAGATCGCCGAAATTGCCGCCGACGCCACCGCGTTTCCGCGGCGCGCCGGCGCGCAATACTGCATCCAGTATTTTTCGAGTTGGAGCCGCGCCGCCGATACATCAGCCCATCTTGCGCAGGTCGCAAAGGTCTACGCCGCGATGCGGCCACATATGGTAGGCGCGTCCTACGTGAATTATTGCGATCTCGATCTGCCGGATTACGCCACGGCGTATTGGGGCGATAATCTCGGCCGCCTGGTCGCGGTGAAACAGCAATACGATCCCGACAATCTGTTTCACCACGCCCAGAGCGTGCCGGTCAGCCTGCCGGCGGTTTGAGCGCGGGCGTGCTCAAAGGGTCTTGAGATATTCGATCAGCGCCTTGCGCTGCTCTGATGACAGGGCCGGTCCGATACGGCCGAACGCGGCCTTGTCGTCGGTGAATTCGTGCCCCCTGTTCGAGTTTCCGCGAATCGAGGTGTCGAACTCGAAACCGTTGGTGAGCTTGTCGGTCTTGTAACCGAGCTTCACGGGATCATACTCGCGGTTGCCGAGATAGAACTTCGCCGGCCGATCCTTCGGCGGTCCCAGCAGCGCGTCGACGGTTGGAACCGAACCGTTATGGAGATAGGGCGGCGTCGCCCAAACACCGTTGAGCGGGCGGACCTTGTAAGCAAGCTCGGCCCGGATCTCGTTGGGCATATTTCCGTCGATGCGCTGCCGATCCTGGGCGCTCAGGGGCGGCTTCTGCTGGTCGTAAAGATAATTGACGGTCTTCGTGACCACATCGCCGAGGGCAAAGCCGAATCCGGTCTGATTGATTCCGAGATTTGAGGGAAGCGCGATCGTTCGGTTGAGCATGTCCGCCGCCTGGGCGGAATCGGTGCCGACATGCTTAATTGGGATGTTTTCGATCTTGAGGATCGGCTGGCCGGCCTGGTTGGTCGTCCACCACTCCTTGTTACTGAAGTCGAAGAAGGCTTTGCTTGTGACCGGCGGCCGGTGACATTCCTGACAATGCACCTTGTAGAGTTCGCCGCCCTGGGCGGCCAGAGTCGCGTCGATCGGAGGCAGAATATCGCCGGGCCATTTCGGCGATTTCAGGCCGGAAAAGCCTTTTTCCGCGCTCGGCGGATCGCCGGCGATCATTTGCTCCATTTCATCGAGCGTATCCACCCTCACGCTCGATTTGAACAGGCCCCTCGACGGGTCGGTCAAATTGAGCTCCGCCGATACGCCGAGGGATTCGCCGGCATTGCGCACCATCGGCTGCATGATGGAGCCGTTATACTGGACCCAGTCGAACCACGGCGTGTTCCAGATCCGCGGGTAATGCACCGGCGCTGAAGAGCCCGCGTAGTTTTCCGGCTTGTTCAGGTCCTGTGAAAACACCTGATTGCCGATCCGGTTGAGCGCGTCGAGCCGTCCGTAGCCTTCCTCGATGCTTTGGGAAGCGACGGTCTGCTCGAGACCCTGCACTGCCTTATATTGGTTCAGGACCTGGCCGAGCTGGTATTTCAGCGTCTCACGCTCGTCGACCGTCGAGTCCGGTCCCAGGATGCGGTCGGCGAACCGGCTGAAGCGGCCCGGCACAAATCGCGTGAAGAGCAGCGCCACGCCCATTCCCTGCTTCAACTTGAAGAGATCGGTGAGCGCAGGCCCGCCGTCGATGATGACGGCGGTGTCCTTGTAGGTGAACCGTCCAGTATGACAGCCCGCGCAGGTCAAGCCGACGCCGGTCATATCCTGCTTGTTGCTTGGGTTTCGCCAGGGCGCGCCTGACGGATCGGACATCGGGCCGCCCTGCGCGAAGCCGATCGGAAGCGCTTTCTTGCCGGGGATGATGGTATCCGGAATGAAGCCGTAGCGATCGAGGTAGGCCGGGTCGCTGAGGAGGTCGACGGAGGTCAGCGAGATGACTGGCTGCTCCAGCGCCATGAACCACTCATAGGGAATGCCGAAGGTCCGCGTTCCCTGGTCGGCGTGATAGAACCAGCTCAGTTTGTCCTTGCTGACATTCTGGTCGAGCCAGACGGTTTTCTTTGGCTGCGGATACTCCGCGATCTTGACGTGAAGGCCGTCCCAGAGTTGTGTGATGTCGTCCTTGAAATAAGCGATGACGCTGATGCCGACAGCCAATACGCCGATTTTGATGATCGTCCTGCGACGCATTGCCCGCCCCCGATTCGCGCTCCGTAAATTCGATATACGCGCGATCTTAAAAAACCGCCAAGGACCGTTTCGCCTTTGGCGTGTATCAAATATGCTGCCATCCTATAGTGGTGGTGTCGGGCTGTCCATCAAGGCAAAATGTCTGTGCTGATGTGAGCTATTTCACTAAACGCGCCGCAAGGTTCGTGATTCGTTTGCGCGGCCCGGACCGGGAAGCTAGAACCCGGAAAGAGCCAAGCCTCAAGGGATCGCCGGTTTGAACGCCGTCAACGCACAAGCTCGCAGGATCGAGACCGCGGACCAGGCCTCCGTCTCCGCGTTGTTGTTGCGGCCGCTTCAGGCGCGCGCCTGTTACGTCTTTGCCCATGGCGCGGGCGCCGGCATGACCCATCCTTCGATGGAAACCATTGCCGCGGGCCTTGCCGAGCGCGGCATCGCGACGCTGCGCTATCAGTTTCCCTATATGGAGAAGGCCAGCAAGCGGCCCGATCCGCCGGCGGTTGCGCATGCCACGGTGCGCGCCGCGGTAGCGGAGGCCGCGCGATGCTGCGTTGGATTGCCGCTGGTCGCGGGCGGCAAATCATTCGGCGGACGCATGACGTCGCAGGCGCAGGCGATCGCGCCGCTGGCTGGGGTGCGGGGACTGGCGTTCCTGGGCTTTCCGCTGCATCCGGCCGGAAAACCTTCCAGCGACCGGGCCAAACATCTCGCCGATGTGCATATCCCGATGCTGTTCCTGCAGGGAACGCGCGATGCGCTCGCCGAGCTGAAGCTGCTCGAGCCCGTCGTCAATGGCCTCGGATCATCGGCGACGCTGCATCTGGTGAAAGACGCCGATCATTCCTTCCACGTGCTGGCGCGCTCGGGCCGCAACGACCGCGAGGTGACGGCTGAGGTGCTGGACGCGTTCGCGGCGTGGGTCGCTGCGATCGTGTGATCCTCAGCCTGAAGCCTGGCCGCCATAAATCTTGTCGCGCAGCCGGCGCATCCCGGAAAGCCAGCGTTCCCGGCTCGAGGCCTTGCGCTGCACGTATTCTTGCACCTGCGGATGGGACAGAATCAGGAATTGTTCGGCTGCCATCGCCTCGATCACCATGCGCGCCACTTCGGGCGCCTGCAGCACGCCATCGACCCGCGCGGCGCTGGGGCCCGGCGTCGTCATGCCGGTCTGCACCGATTGCGGACACAGCACCGAGACGCGGATGCCGCGGTCGCCATATTGGATGGCGAGATGCTCGGCGAGCGCGATCGCCGCGTTCTTGGTGACGCCATAGGGCATGGAATTCAGCGACGCCAGCAGGCCCGCCGCGGACGCCGTGTTCAGCAGATAGCCGGAGCCGCGCGCCAGCATGCCCGGCACCAGCGCGCGCGCCGCGAAGACGTGGCTCATGACATGAACCCGCCAGCTCGCATCCCAATCGGCATCGGACGCGGCCTCCTGTCCCTTGCGCGAAAGGCCGGCGTTGGAGAAGAACACGTCGACCGCGCCATATTTGGCTTCAGCCGCCGCGATCAACGCCTTGATGTCTTCTTCCAGCCCAACGTCCGCGATCACGGCCAGGCCATCGATGTCGCCCGCGACCTTCGCCAGCTGTTCGCGGGAGCTTTTCAGGTCGGCCACCACCACGCCGCGTGCGCCGGCTTGCGCATAGGCGCGCGCGACCGCTGCGCCAATCCCGCTCGCGCCCCCGGTGACGACGCAGACCTTGCCTTTGATGTGCATGTTCTTGGTTCCTTGAGAAACTAGCCGCGGTGAATTTAGGCCGTATTTGTCGTCATTGCGAGGAGCGCAAGCGACGAAGCAATCCACTCTTTCTTTGCGCAGCAAGATGGATTGCTTCGCGGAGCCTGTCATCGGGCGCGCATTCGCGCGACCCGTTGGCTCGCAATGACGGCCTCAGGGTGAGGCGCTCAGCCCTGATAAGGCCCCTTGTCGCGCGCCTGACGGATCGCGAGCGCGGCCATCAGATCGATCATCGGCGTCGGCAGGTTAGCTGCCCGCGCAAAGGCAGCGGGCGCGCGCACCAGCACGTCGATCTCCATGGCGCGGCCGAGTTCAAAGTCCTGCAGGATCGACGGCTTGTGGTCCGGCGCAGGTCCGGTGCGGGTGACGCGCTTGACCTCGGGAATATAGTGTTGGGCGATGCTGTTGGCTTCATCCAGCAGGCGCGGAATGACATCGCGCAAGGCCGGATCGTCGCGCACCGCGCGCGCGGTCTGCCCGGTCAACAGGCACAGCACCGACATCGACATGTTGGTCAGAAGTTTTGACCAGATCGTCTCCCTGATCTGCGGAACCTCAGGCGATTCGATCGAAGCCGCATCGAGCGCGGCGCGCAGCCGCGCTATCCGCTCGCTGGCGCGGTCGTCGCATTCGCCGATCACGAGCCGGTTGCTGTCGAGCGAGAGATTGGCGACCACGCCGGGCGCGACGACCTCGTTGGAGGAAAAGATCACCCCGCCGATGATGCGCGCTTTGGGGACCGCGGCGCGCAGGGCCCCGCCGGGATCGAGGAAAGTGAGGTCGGGAACATCAGGATGATGTTGCGGCAGGCCGAGATCGTACCACCAGGGAATGCCGTTCTGGGCGAACACCACCGCGGTATTTTCGCGCAGCAGCGGCGCAAGCCCGGTCGCGAGCGCGCCGATGCCGCTCGCCTTCAACGTGCTGATGACGACATCCTGCGGGCCGAGCGTGGCCGGATCGTCGGAGGCCCTGACGGCAGCCTTGAACTCGGCGTCTCCGACCCGCAGCGTCAGGCCTTTGGCCCTGACGGCCTCGAGATGCGGCCCGCGCATCACGCAGGACACCTCGTGCCCGGCCAGTGCCAGCCGTACCGCAAAATGGCTGCCGACCGCGCCAGCGCCAAAAATGCATATTCGCATGGGAGGTGAGGTTCCTGTCGGGAGGGTGACGGCTGAAGCGCCAGTTTCCACAAGCTTGCACGAGAGCGCAACCGGTCATGCGGTTTGCGCCACCGGCCCGGCGGAAAGTGATAGATCAATGCGGGCGGTCTTCAGCCTATGGTCCGGCATCAAATATCGCACGAGAGGAAATCGTCCATGTCCGCCAATCCAGTGCTGTGGGACCTCGATCAACGGGGTGTCGCGACGGTCACGCTGAACCGCCCGGAGGTCAACAACGCCTATGATGCCGGCCTGATCGGTGGCGTGCTGTCGGCGATGGACGAACTCGGCAAAAAACCTGCGCTTCGCGTCGTCGTGCTGAAAGGCAATGGCAAGCATTTTCAGGCCGGCGCCGACCTGAAATGGATCAACGGCGTGCGGCCGAAATCGCCTGCCGAGAACGACGCGGTCTCAAAGGCCACGTTCGAAGCGGTGCAGCGGCTCAACACACTGCCGATCCCGACCGTGGCGCTGGTTCAGGGCGGCTGCTTCGGCGGCGGCACCGGCGTGATTTCCGCCTGCGACGTGGTGATTGCGGCCGACAATGCGCTGTTCTCGATCACGGAAGTCCGCTGGGGACTGACCGCCGCGATCATCATCCCGCAATTATGCGACGCCATCGGCGTCCGCCAGGTCCGCCGCTATGCGCTGACCGGCGAGCGGTTTGGCGCGCAGGACGCGCGCCGCATCGGTCTCGTGCACGAGGTGGTGCCGCTCGGCGAGCTGGAGAGCGCAGGCGCCAAAGTTGTCGAGCAATTGTTGGCCAACGGCCCCGAGGCGCTGGCCGACACCAAGGCGCTTGCAATGGAAAGTTCCTTTGGCGGAATGAGCGTGAACGACGACGCCTATGCGCGCCTGGTCCGGATGCATTCGGCGAGGCGCCAGACGAGCGAGGCCTCGGAGGGCCTCGCCTCATTCGCCGAAAAACGCGCGGCGAAGTGGGGAGGCAAGTCATAATTTCGCGATGCCGCTCAACACCCCCGGCAGATGCTGTGGAGACTCTTGTAGACCTCGTCGTCGTCGCGCCGCATCTGCTGCAGCGCCTCCATCGGCTTGGTGTCGAAGGTCTGCTCGGGCTTGCGCTTGGCGGCGAGTGCAATGGCCTGACGCTCGTAACAGGCTTCCCGCTCGGCCTTGGCCTGGATAAACCGGCACTGCTCGACCTCGGCCAAAGCGGGAGCCACGCCGATCATCAGGCCAAGCAGAATGGAAACCAGGATTTTCAACGTCGTCGGTCCTTTGCCCCATTTTCCCAGTTTCGCGCAACGGGAGCAACATCAGGCTTGCACGCCAGAACGCAATCTCGTCGCCCGGGTCTGCGGTGTTGCCACGGGTGCGCCGTTTTGGGTCCTCGCATAGTCTGCTAATCCCTTGCCGCGATAGCCAAAGTCCTCGACCCGGGGCATGATGGCTCGCTCATATCCGGGAACCAAGCCTTGCCCCGCAAAACCATCGAAGAATCTGCACGACAGGTGCCCATCTACGGCGAATATGAAGTCACAGTCCTTGGCGGCGGACCGGCCGGGATCGCGGCCGCGGTCGCAGCGGCGCAAGCAGGAAGGCGTACGCTGCTGATCGAGCGTTACGGTTTCCTCGGCGGCATGGGGACGGCCGCGGGCGTCACGAATTTTTGCGGGCTGCACGCCAATGTCCATGGCGAGATGCATCGGGTGGTGCGGGGGATCGCGTCCGATCTGCTTGCGCGGATTGATCGTCTCGGCGGGCTGAATGCGCCGCATCTGATCCTCGGCAAGATCTTTGCGCAGGCCTATGACACCGCGGCCTACAAGATCGCGGCCGACGATCTGCTGGCCGCTCACAAGGTCGACATTCTCTTCCATGCGCTCGGCGCCGGCGTGGTGATGGGTGACGGCAAGCGCATCAGCGCGCTGATGGTCGAGACCAAAGCCGGCCGTCAGGCGGTGCGATCGGACATTTTCATCGATTGCTCCGGCGATGGCGATCTCGCGGCCTGGGCCGGCGCGCCGTTTGAGGTCGGCGACAATGCCGGCAGCATGTTGTACCCCTCGATGATGTTCCGCCTCAACGGCATCGACCCGGACAAGGCCGGCGAAGCGTGGCGGACGATTCCTGCGCTGATGGAAAAGGCGGAGGCTGCCGGCACGCATCATTTTCCGCGCAAGGCCGCGATCGTGCGGCCGCAGCGCCACGGCATCGAATGGCGGGTGAACTTTACGCAAGTTTCGCGCCGCGACGGCACCGCGGTCAATGGTCTCGATCCCGATGATATGACGCGCGGCGAGATTGACGGCCGCCGCCAGGCGGTTGAGGCCTTCGAGTTCCTGCGCACGGTGCCGGGATTTGAGAATTCCTACATCGTCGACCTGCCGCCGCAGCTCGGCATCCGTGAAACGCGCCGCGTGGTCGGCGGCTATATGTTGAGCGGCGACGACGTGCTCGGCTGCGCCTCGTTTGACGACGCCATCGGCGTCAATGGCTGGCCGATGGAATCCCACGTCGCCGGCGACGTGATCTTCAAGTTCCCGCCGATCCCGGAGTCGCGCGGATTCAACGAATTGCCGTATCGCATGCTGGTCCCTGCGGGCGTCAACAATCTCCTGATGGCCGGGCGCTGCGCCTCGATGACCCATGACGGTCAGTCGGCGGCGCGGGTTTCCGGCGCCTGCTTTGCGATGGGGGAGGCGGCGGGATCGGCTGCTGCGCTGGCGCTGTCGGGCAATACGATTCCACGCGACATCGCGGTCGAAAAGTTGCAACAAGCGTTGAAAGCGCAGGGCGCCTTTATCGGGCGGGATCAGAAGGTGCCCGAGGGGCTCTAGGAATCCCAAGGGCCTTAACAAGGGCCGTAAGAATAATGACGGAGGAAACGGGATGAGGAGGTTGTTGCGGCTCGCATTGGCGGGACTGCTGGCAGTTGTGGCGATCGGAATCGCCCGCGCCGATGACGCGCTGAAGGCGAAGATCGGCGTGCTCAGGCTGTCGTCGTCGGCGCCGGTGTTCATCGCGCAGGACAAGGGCTATTTCCGCGACGCCGGCCTCGATGTCGAGTTGAAATTCTTCGACGCGGCGCAGCCGATCGCGGTTGCCACCACCTCGGGCGATGTCGATTTCGGCATCACCGCGTTTACCGCAGGGCTCTATAACCTCGCCGGCAAGGCTACGCTGAAGGTGATCGGCGGCATGAGCCGCGAAAAGGCCGGCTATCCCCTGATCGGCTATTTCGCCAGCAACAATGCCTATGCCGCCGGCTTGAAGACGCCGAAGGATCTGGCCGGCAAACGGGTGGCGGTGACACAGGTCGGCTCCAGCTTCCATTATTCGCTCGGCCTGCTCGCCGACAAATATGGCTTCAAGCTCTCCGAGGTGAAGGTGCTGCCGTTGCAGTCGCTCTCCAATGCCGCCGCCGCGCTGAAGGGCGAAACCGTCGATGCCGCGCTGCTGCCGGCCTCGACGGCGCGGACGCTGATGGATTCAGATGGCGCAAAGTTGCTGGGCTGGGTCGGCGACGAGACGCCATGGCAGTTAGGTGCGGTGTTCGCGTCGCCGAAGACGCTGACCAACAATGCGCTGGTGACCAGACTGCTGGCGGCGCTGGTGAAGGCGGATCGTGAGTATCACGACGTCGTTCTGGCGTCGGTCAAGGACGGCAAGGCAGGGATCAACGAACAGACCAAACCGCTGCTCGACATCATCGCCAAATACACCAATCTGCCGGTTGAGCAGGTGGTCGGCAATTGCGCCTATGTCGATCCCGACGGCAAGCTCGACGTCAAGAACGTCGCCAACCAGATCGGCTGGCTGCAGGCGCAGGGTTTTGTCGACAAGGGATTCGATGCCGACGCGATCGTCGCGAAAGAGTATGTGAAGCCGGATTAGACCGTCATTGCGAGCCAACGGGTCGCGCGAATGCGCGCCCGATGACAGGCTCCGCGAAGCAATCCATAGCGCGGCAAAATGGATTGCTTCGTCGCTTCGCTCCTCGCAATGACGAGTCTAGACATGGCGGATCTGAAACAGAGCACTCGATGGACCTGATCTCAGACCAAATCAGCCACCGCTTCGGGGCGCTCGACGTGCTCGACAACGTGTCGTTCACGGTACGGTCGGGCGAAGTGGTCGCGATTGTCGGGCCCTCCGGCTGCGGCAAGAGCACGCTGCTGTCGATCCTCGGCGGGCTGCTGCGGCCGACCACGGGCGCGGCCGAATTGCGCGGCGCGCCACCGGCCGACAGCCTCAACCCGCTGACCTTTGTGTTCCAGGATTTTGCGCTGCTGCCGTGGTCGACGGTGGCGGAGAACGTGGAATTTCCGCTGCTGCATACCGCACTCGGCGTCGCCGAGCGCCGCGCCGTGATCGACGACGCGCTGCGCCGCACCGGTTTGTCGGATTTCCGCGGCACCTATCCCAAGCAATTATCCGGCGGCATGCGCCAGCGCGTCGGCATTGCGCGGGCGTTGGCGGTACGGCCCGCGATCCTCCTGATGGACGAGCCGCTGTCGGCGCTGGATTCGCAGACCCGCGAATTGCTGATGGAGGACTTCGTCCGCCTGCTCGCCGATGGCGCGATGGGCGCGGTCTATGTCACGCATAATCTCGAAGAAGCGGTTCGGCTTGCCGACCGCATCGTGGTGCTGTCGCGGCGGCCGGGGCGTGTCCGCGAGGTCGTCACCATCCCGATGACGCGCGATGAGCGTGGCGCGATCGATGCCCGTGGCAAATTGCTGGCGCTGCAGAACGAATTGTGGTCGCTGATCCGCGAGGAGGCGATCGACGCCGAGCGCGAGGTCCAGCATGCTTGACCGCGCGACGCCGGAAACGCAACAGGACGATACCGAGGCCCAGCCGCGGCCGGTCAAATTTCGCGGTGCCGGCTTCACCCCGGCGACGAGCCGCTATGCCGGCTGGATCGCGCTCGCGCTGGTGATCGCGCTGTGGCAACTGGCAGGCACCGCGGGTTGGGTCAATCCACTGTTCCTGCCGGCGCCGTCGGCGATCGCGGCCGCGATCTACAAGCTCGCGCTATCAGGCGCGCTCTGGCAGCAACTGTCCTGGTCGATCATGCGGATCGGCGCCGGCTGGGTGCTCGGCACCGCCGCCGGCATCCTGATAGGCTTTGCGATCGGGTTGTCGACCCTGGCGCGCGGCGTCGGCATCACCTTTATCTCGGCGCTGTTTCCGATCCCGAAGATCGCGCTGCTGCCGCTGTTGATCCTGTGGCTCGGGATCGGCGAGGAGCCCAAGATCGCGACCATTGCGCTCGGCGTGTTCTTCTCCACCGCGATCTCGGTCTATAGCGGCGTCGATGCGGTACCACGCAATCTGATCCGGATGGCGCAGAGTTTCAACGTGCCGTTCCACTTAATCGTGCGGCGGGTGATCTGGCCCGGCGCGCTGCCCTCGATCCTCGCCGGCTTCCGCATCACCGCCTCCGTTGCGCTGTTGTTGGTGGTGAGCGCCGAGATGATCGGCGCGCAATATGGCATCGGCGCCTTCGTGCTGCAGGCCGGCAATCTGATGCAGACCGATCAGCTCTTGGCCGGCGTCGTGATCCTGTCGCTGTTCGGGCTGGTGGTGGGGAGGTTGATCAATTGGCTGGAGACACGGCTATTGCACTGGCGGTGAAAGTTCTCCCGTCATTGCGAGGAGCGTAGCGACGAAGCAATCCACACTTTCTATGCGGCACGATGGATTGCTTCGCGGAGCCTGTCATCGGGCGCGCATTCGCGCGACCCGTTGGCTCGCAATGACGATTCTGGGTCTGCGTTCTCGCCTCACGCATTGCCGCGGTCTTCGCGGAACAGATCGAGCTTCTGCTGCACTGGGCGGTCGGAGAAAGAGAACAGCACCGAATCCGCTTCCGCCTCGTGGGTGACCCAGTGCCAGCTCGGCACCACGAACAGATCGCGCGGGCCCCACTCAAAGATCTGCTCGCCGATCCGGGTGCGGCCACGGCCCTCGATCGCGGCAAACACGGTGGCGTCGGTGGAACGATAGCGCGCGGTCTTGAATCCCTTGGGCAACAGCTGGATGAAGGTGCCGATGGTCGGCATCGCGAAATCGCCGGTTTCGGGGTTGGAGAATTTCAGTTTCAGCCCGTGGCAGGCATCCCACTCGCCGCTCGCCTTGGCCTGTTCCAGCGCCTCACGGGTATAGCTGTAGGGATAGTTGAAGATCGGCGAGGTCTTCGAGGTCCGCTTACCGTCGACCGGCAGCAGATTGTGGCCGTAGCGGGCAAAACTGTCGCCGGCCGGTTTTGTGACTTTCTGCTGGTCCTCGTTCGATCCTTCGGCAAAAGAGGCATCGAAGAACTGCACCATCGGGATGTCGAGCCCGTCGAGCCAGAACATTGGCTCGTTGGTCTCATTGGAATGGTCGTGCCAGGTCATCGACGGCGTGATGACGAAATCGCCGGGTGCCATCGCGGTGCGTTCGCCGTTCACGGCGGTATAGGCGCCCTGGCCTTCGAGCACGAAGCGCAGCGCCGACTGGCTGTGCCGGTGTGCCGGCGCAACATCGCCGGGGATCACCATCTGCACGCCGGCAAACAGCGAGGTGGTAATTTTTGACTGGCCGCGTAGGCCTGGATTTTCCAACACCAGCACCCGCCGCTCGGCTTCCTTGGCGGTGATCAGCTTGCCCGCTTCGGTCATGTAGTCGCGAATCTGGTCGAACTTCCACAGATGCGGACGGCAGGCGCTCTTCGGTTCCGGCGTGATCAGGTCGCCCATCACGTTCCAGAGAGCGGAAAGATTCTGGCCGTCGATCTTTTGGTAGAACGCCTCGCGTTCCGGGGTCTTCTGCACGGTTTCCATGGCAAGCCTCCCATCGTTCTTGTTCTAATTGACAGCATACTTACTATATGGATAGCGTCAACGGCGGCCGACAAGGCAAACGAGAAATTTACAGGGAGGTTCCGATGAAGCTGCACGGCTATTTCCGCAGCAGCGCGTCATACCGGGTCAGGATCGCGCTGAACCTGAAGGGCCTGACCGCTGAGCACCTGCCGCATCACCTTCGCAAGGGCGAACAGTGCGCTCCGGCCTATCTTGCGATCAACCCGCAGGGGCTGGTGCCGACGCTCGAGAACAATGCGGGCGCCATCCTTACCCAGTCGCTTGCCATCATCGAATGGCTGGACGAGATCCATCCCGCGCCGCCGCTATTGCCGAAGGAGCCGCTGCGCCGCGCCAAGGTCCGTGCGTTTGCGATGGCGCTCGCCTGCGACACCCACCCGGTGCAGAACCTGAAGGTGCTGGCACGGCTGCGCCAGCTTGGTCTGGCTGAGGACAAGGTGACGGAATGGGCGGCGTGGGCCAATTGCGAGGGGCTCTCGGCCTGCGAGACCCTGATCGCCGGCGAGGCAGGCCCGTTCTGCTTCGGCGACAAGCCGACCATCGCCGATCTCTGTTTGGTGCCGCAGCTCGCCAATGCGCGGCGTTTCGGCGTCGATGTGTCGGCCTATCCGCGCCTGCTGAAGGCCGAAGCCGCCGCCAAGGCCACCAAGGCGTTCGCCGATGCCGCTCCGGACAGGCAGCCCGATGCCGAGTAAGCCCAAACCGATCACCATGGACGCGGTCTACACCGCGCCCGGCTATCTGTTCCGCCGGATGCAGCAGATCGCGGTCGCGATCTTTGTCGAGGAATGCAAGGCGCATGATTTGACGCCGGTGCAATATGCGGCGCTGGTCTCGATTCATACCCATCCCGGCATCGATGCGACGCGGCTTTCCGCCGTGATCGCCTTCGATCGCTCCACCCTCGGCAATGTGATCGAGCGGCTGGAGACGAAATCATTGATCGAGCGCAAGCCGGGACGCGAGGACAAGCGCGTCAAGCTGCTCCATCTCACCAAATCAGGCACAGCGCTGCTGCGCGATATCGTGCCTTCGGTCGAAAGGGCGCAGGCGCGGATGCTGCAGCCGTTAAAACCCGCCGACCGCAAGACGTTGCTGGCGCTGTTGACGCAGCTCGTCGATCTCAACAATGAGGCCTCGCGGGTGCCGCTGCGCGCCGAGGACGCGCTCGAACATCTCGGAAAGTCAGGCTGATGGCGGCGGCGGATTCCCGTCCGGTCCTGATCGCGGGCGGCGGCATCGGCGGACTTGCGGCGGCACTTGGGCTAGCGCAAAAGGGCATCCGTTCGATCCTGTTGGAAAAGGCCTCGACGCTTGGTGAGATCGGCGCCGGCATCCAGCTCGGGCCGAACGCATTTCACGCCTTCGACTATCTCGGCGTCGGCGAAGCGGCACGAAGCATGGCCGTCTATATCGACCAGCTCCGCCTGATGGATGCGCTGACCGCCGAGGAGATCACCCATGTCGATCTGCGCGAGCCGTTCCGCGCCCGCTTCGGCAACCCCTATGCGGTGGTGCATCGCGGCGATCTGCACAGCGTGTTCCTGCGAGCGTGCCAGAATCATGATCTGATCGAGTTGCGCGTCAGCAGTGAGGTGGTTGGCTACGATCAAGACGGCGCGTCGGTGACGGCGCGGATCGCCAATGGCGACCGCGTTACCGGCCGGTTACTGATCGGCGCCGATGGATTGTGGTCGAACATCCGCAAGCAGGTCACATCAGACGGGCCGCCGCTTGTGTCCGGCCACACCACGTATCGCTCGGTGATCCCGACCGAACAGATGCCGGAAGATCTGCGCTGGAACGCGGCGACGCTGTGGGCCGGGCCGAAATGCCACATCGTGCACTATCCCTTATCGGGCTGGAAGGTATTCAACCTCGTCGTCACCTATCATAACGACGCGCCGGAGCCGGTTGCAGGCCAACCGGCATCCGACGAGGAGGTCATGCGGGGTTTTCGCCACGTGCATGAGCGCGCGCAAAACATCATCCGCCACGGCAAGAACTGGCG
>Ga0137415_10000448_pt1 | contig 39015 bp, 27 predicted proteins | sample CZODoug3_1_1_16f_FD_183082 | JGI IMG/M metagenome (GOLD analysis project Ga0137415, IMG submission 183082) | Vadose zone soil fungal communities from Angelo Coast Range Reserve, California, USA - CZODoug3_1_1_16fungal (Hybrid Assembly) | ecosystem: Environmental > Terrestrial > Soil > Vadose...
GAGACTCGTGAAAAGGACATACTGCTCAATAAGGAATGGCCTTTCGAGGGAGAAGGCGTTACCGTCGAACAGGAAGACGGGCCGCCGCAGCGGTAGATCGTTGGATGAAGGAATTGAATTGAGCCGCTGCTAGTGTGGGCATAGCGGAGGGCATCCGATAAATCCGATGACTCAACAGCTCGCCATGGTGCGAATATCCACACCTGTCATTATTAACTTTCTGCTGGTTTTACCGGAATGGTAACGCCTTGGCGCATTCTTCCGGTCGTGCTTCTCTTCATGGCAATCACGACCGCTGAGCGGATGCGACGGCGCGCTATGTGTATGCATATCCTGGCATGCCAGTAGGGATAACTCTCTTAATGGTCAGGACTACTTGGCACGCTCAACCAAAGTTTTCAGATTGCTCTGAAAGGTTACGACAAGCTCCTCAACAGCGAACTAGAGTCATCAAGTAGTTATTGTCTCAGGCGATATGTAAAAGCACGAGGCTATCCAATGCGAGACTCCTGGTATGAGCCAGACGCAACGGTCTGGTACGTATAAGAGAATGCAATGAAATCTCGTTTACTGCATACGTGGACAGGGCGCAAATGTCCCGTCCAAAAGAGCTTTATTGAATATGAACGAAATGTGATATCCTATGAATACCCAGCATTAGGTTGTGCATGCCGTCAATCGGCATATCCGTACCATCAATGATGGTCAACTGCATGCCTTTACCGAATGTACGCACAACCAGTCGGTAGTTTTTGATCTTACTGCTATTTCTTTTGCACATTTTCTGTTTTATCAAAACACCAAAGACTACCTGGAGAACGCGTGAGACAGCGGCAGCTAGATGGTATTCGAGCTATTGCAATTTTGTCGGTAATAGCTCTGCATCATTTCCTCTTTCCTGTTGGATGGGCAGGCGTTGACTTGTTTTTTGTCTTATCGGGTTTCCTGATTACTAGGATTCTTATTCAAACGCGAAACAAGCCAGGATATTGGACTAAATTCTATATAAAAAGAGCCGGGCGCATTCTGCCGCCGCTGATGATTCTTTTCCCAGCCACTCTGGCTTTATCGCATCATATAAAACCGCTTGGCTTGCTTGGCTATGTTCTATTTCTTGGCGATTACGTAAATATCACCTCATACTCGTCGGGGTTGCTAATCTGCCTCTGGTCCCTTGCAATTGAAGAACATTTCTATATGATCTGGCCATTCACTGTTCGCTATCTTACTCGGAAGCATATGGCTCAGGTTCTCATTGCGGTATTGGTTCTGGAGCCTGTCTTAAGAGTGATTGCTACACATTTCGTTGCAACCTATGAGCCAATTTACTATTTGACCTTTTTCCGGCTTGATAGTATTGCCGCAGGTAGTTTGCTAGCAGTTTTAATCGCTCATCCCAAGGCAAATACGTTACTGAAGAGTTGGAGTCTGACCTTATGCCTCATCGCAATAGCGCTTTGGACTATTTTGGCGAGCATTTTTGGATCTCAGTTCGACAAAAATACGAATTCAATGCTGTTTAACGGCCTTGGGTATAGCCTGGTGACTCTTGCGTCCTTTGGCGTGGTAGCTCATGTTCTGGTGAAAGAGGACGGCTGGCTAGCAAAAATACTCTCGATCCGTCCCCTGACTTTCATTGGAGAAATCAGCTACGGGATGTACCTTTTCCATCCAATGATAGAGGCAACGCTTAGAAAACTATCGCATACAGGTTTCGGTGCAGCTTCTGCCGCGGGTACAAGAAAACTTTTTTTAATTGCTCTTCCGCTTACGATTGCTTTTTGCTGGGTATCGTTCAAACTGTTTGAATCTCCAATCGTGAAATGGAGCAAGCACAAGGCAAAAGAGCTTGGCCGGCAACAGATTGATCCAGGATTGGAACACAAGTCAAATCTGATTTTGCAATGAGGTTTAAAGGGTAATGAATACACAAGATTAATGCGTTGCGGGTATTTACGAATTTATAAGAGGCGAGAGGATTGCCGATGCAGGCGATTATTCAAGAAGCCGCTGGACGCGTTGAGTCAGGATCGAAGAATCCGCATCAGCGTTTTTACCGACCGGAGCTGGACGTGCTGCGGTTTGGGGCATTCTTTCTTGTACTGGTTAGTCACACCTTGCCATCACCCGATGGGCCTGGGTTCAAACTTCATATATTGAGAGCCATCAGGTATACCGGTAGTCTCGGCGTTCCTATTTTCTTTTTGCTTAGTGCTTATCTTATTACTGAGCTATTGCTCCGCGAACGTGAATTTACGGGTACAGTACACATCCGTGCTTTTTATCTAAGGCGTATATTACGTATTTGGCCGATCTATTTCCTCGTACTCCTGGGTACGTACTTTTATGGGCTCTTTAGTCCAGCAAATAGGATCCCACTGGCTGGAATCGCTTCATATCTTTTGCTTGCAGGGAATTGGTATACGCTACTCGCCAATCATTGGTTACCTTTAGCTGCTTTACCATTATGGAGTATTGGAATCGAAGAACAGTTCTACTTAATTTGGCCTTCTGTGGTTCGAGTTGCCGGAAAGAGGACAATTTTTTTAGTATCTGTATTGTTGTGGATTACTTGTCAGCTTGTACTTTTAGCGCTTTCATATCGTAACGTGAAAATATCTCCGGTTATCTGGCTTAATTCATTCACCCATTTTCAATATTTCGCCTTAGGTGCACTTATCAGCCTGTTATTCAGAGACTTGGTACCAAAGCTGGGATATCTAAAGCGGATTTGCCTTGCCTTGCTAGGACTTCTTAGTCTTTTTATTGCAGAGTTCAGCTTTTCAGTATTCGATCAACATGATGTAGCAGTTGTAGCCAAGACTGTACCGGGTTATATGCTTGTTGGTGTGGGAGCAGTGCTACTTTTCGTCGCAGCTTTTGGTGCTTCAATTCCTGCTGCTGCGAAGCCTTTTGTTGCTTTAGGGAAAATATCGTACGGTCTCTATGTTTACCACGGAATTTGCATACATCTCTCCATCATGCTTGCAGAACAAGTATTCCAAATTCATCATTTTCGCGTGGTTGTGGCATATGTATTGGGTTTACCGCTGACGATTGTTGTATCTATGCTGTCATACCGCTACATTGAAACGCCTTTTTTGCGACTAAAGGAGCGTTTTACATTAGTGCAGTCGCGAACAGTTTAAGAAAAAGGGGTCATTTAGCAAAGAGCCGTCCTCCATTTTTGGAGCGAGATGTGTATATATGAGACCAAATGAAATTTAGCAGACTTTATATCTTCCGAGAATATGCGCCAGGTTGAAACTATTTATTTAGGTACAAGCAATGGATTGCCTGAATATATAATAACAGTCGAATTTAGATAGGCATCGTTCTAGCTCGCTCTTGTTCTCATAAACAAGAGATAATAATGCTATGGCTATGACATTTCACAGGCACCAACATATACCCGCACTGGATGGAATACGCGGTTTTGCAGCTTTAGCCGTTTTTCTTTATCACTATGGAGGTGGTGCGAAATCGCCACATTTGATCATACGGTTCATTGCAGAAGCGCTTCTCGCCGGGTGGTGCGGTGTCTCAGCTTTTTTGTATTGTCGGGTTTTTTGATTACTGGGATCCTATGGGACTCATTCGATCGCGAACGTTGGTAGGGACGTTTCTACATGCGGCGCTCTCTGCGAATTTTCCCGCTATATTATTTTGCCGTGTGTTTGGCCCTTTTTGCCGCTTGCTCGTTTGGATATGCTGGCCAAGCTTTTCATAATATTTGGCTCTCTCTTATTTTATTTGCAAGATATCCCTGCTATTCATCAAGAAGCTCTTTCTCCCCGATACTGCGTACATATCACTTTTGGAGCTTGGCAGTAGAAGAGCAATTCTATCTTTTCTGGCCTCTTTTGTTGTTTTGCATGCCTAACAGGGTTCGTGCCAAACAGCTTTGTATAATATTTTTTCTTTGTTTCATTAATCTTTCGTTTTATTGTTGCCGGCTACTACCATACTGATCCTAGATGGGGCTCGCTATTTCTACTCGGCCGAATGGGGGAATTAAGCATTGGCGCTTGGGTGCGCTTTCTCTGCGTGGAGCGGTCGAGGAATCCGCCAGAGTCTTTCGCATCGCTTCTTTTCTACTCCCCATTGCCTTTGCCTGTGCTGTAGCTCTTGCATTTGCCCGCAACACGACTCAGCTCGACGACCCGTGGATGGTAAGCCTGGAATTGGTATTTCTTGGAGTTTTATTTGCCGCGCTTCTGGTGCGAGCTATTGCGGGAAGGCCTGTTCAATATATTTTTCAAATGGCATGGCTTCGCTGGCTAGGTAAGGTGAGCTACGGAGTGTATGTCTATCACATACTTTTCAAGCCACTCTTTCAATGGGTTGTAGCACGGTGCTTTCCGTCATTGGGCGCTGAAGGTAGCCTGGTCGCTCTATTTTTTGTGGCGACGGTTGGCACGCTTGTCATAGCAACCATGTCGTTCTACATGCTAGAGAGCCCGTTCTTAAAATTCAAAGATCGGATGGCAGCTAAACATCACACCACATTGGCATCACAGTAAATCAATAGGCCCAGTTTCAATGTAACCACAAAGCCGTCGTAGCATAGTGTTCATTGTGAAACTTTTGATGCCATTGCTTGCTTTCGTGGTACATATGTGAAGAACCGTTTGAGCTTTAAAAAGTGCCTTTCGAACAAGTGCCAGCTCGCATAGGCAACCGCAAAAGAGACTGCAGTTAAGGTAAGAAAATTTAAGATATCGCTTAAGTGCGTGAAGTGAGCTGCTGACAACTTCCACGTAAGGAAAGGGACTCGCATCACAAGCGAATGTACTGCGGAGTGAAACACGTATATTCCATAACTATATTTACCGAACGAAGTGAGTAGCGTATTTTCGAAGGCTTTGCGTATTACTCTAGAATCGCCAGGGCCTGGAATACATACGATAATTAAAAGACAGGCATAGAAAGCCGCAACAAGTGGAAAGCCTGTTAGCTGCATGATTGAGTCCCACACAATACCGTGACGCCAAAGTGCAATGGCAAAGCCAATAGCACCTGTCACCAGGCAGAGCACTTTTATGCGGGGAAGATAGTGGTTTAATGAAATTGGTCCTCGCGCTAGCAAAGCAACAAGAGCGCCGCTTGCGAGGGCATCTATCCTGCAAGGAGTCAGGACATAAGGCGCAGTATGATTTCCGTAGGCAATAAATGCAGCACGTGACAATGTGGCTATGATTATGCAAGCCACTGAGAAGAGGATCGCCTTCTTTCTATTAAGCAAGTAAATTACAGTGGGCCAGAGCAGATAGAAGTGTTCTTCTACGGCCAGCGACCAGAAGGGATTTAACCAGCCTTCACTCAAATTGTGCTTGAATGCATAGTGAAAATTCGAAACATAAAACCACCACCACCATCCTCCGCCGGATGGAACCGCATCTTGCAATATGTTCAGCCTGGGGATAATAACCAGGCAAAGAAACGTCATGAGATAGTAAAGAGGAAATATTCTTAATGTGCGACGAGCATAGAATGTCCGGAAGTAATGTTCGTCTTGCTTTGCATCGAAGAGGATACCGGTAATCAGAAATCCAGATAGTACGAAGAATAGATCGACCCCTGAATACCCTATGCCAGCAATTCCGTTTAACAATTTCCCGATCACGGAGTGAGTTGGATGATAAGGGATAAAGTGATGCGTGAGCACCATTAGGATTGCCACTCCGCGTAACCCATCAAGAGCCTTGATATGCTGAGTATGTCGCTGCCCCATTGCTTGTTTAGGTGTATTGGGCTTAAGTGACAATGCAGCTTTATCCTGTGTAACAAAGGTCATCTCTTAATCCTCTTGAGGATATTGTCAAGCCTGAAAGCGATCATCAAAGAGATTATTATTGCTTTAAATTCCACTGAGCCAAGATCATGCTACATGCTGCGAGTAAGCGGCTTTAAATGGTGCTCTGGCCGAAAATAAGAGGCAGCCTAATAATTGATAACAACGTTCTACTCGATTGAACAGGGTTGCTAAAATAGAATTTATAAGAGCTTAAGAGCAGTTGGCATCTAACTGTATAAAATTAAACCCTGCTTGTCCGCTATTTCTTTAAAGCGCTGCGTCTATGCTCATTAAATAAGTATCGCACTATCGCTCAAATCTATTTACTAATCCAGGATGCTGCTGTTTCAGTGCCGCAGTTCTCTTGCTCATTCGCGGCGATAAATTGTGCAAGAGTCCAAGTCCGTTTAATATTGTGACGTACGGCCCATTCCTGCATGCTGTTTTTTAACAGCTGCGGCTTTTTTTCTCATCTGCGGAGAGAGGGTGCGCGACAGGCCCATCCCATTTTTCTGGCGGCCTCCCATCAACGACTTCTTTTTCGAACGGCTGCCCGCTCGTCCGTTTTCGGAGGCTGATCGAGAGGAACGAGTTGCAGGCATTGGGATGGCAAAAGCAGAACTATTGTTGAGGCTTTTAAGCGTTGATATATCCCCGCCAGGGAATCCAGAGGCGTGAGCTCTTGGGCGTCCTGAAAAAGAATTCGTGGATCCAGTGGTTGTCGTAGGCGGTAGATTCGGCATTCCCGTCAATGAGCCTTTTTCAGGAGCGATACTAGCTTCTGGTTTTGCTGACATGTTGGAAGATTTCCGTGGACCGTGAGAAGCCGATTCTAAAGTTGAACTCGATACGCCATTCAGTTTTTGCCGCAACAAGGCTCTATTCATCTGTCGGTAATTGCTTGAACTTGCATCTTGAGTAGATGCGTGACCATCCAGGATGGAAGATTGTGAATTCGAGTCGGAGCTTGAAACTTGATTGTCGATCGATGAACTCTGACCATTCTCGACCGTACTTTGTCCATGCACCTTTATAGCGAAGGCGCAAGACAAAACTAAAATAATAAACTTGCCGGATTGAAAACGCATATCAATTTCACGGTGACTTAATGAGTTTGATGATTGCTCTGCCCCACGCTCCACTGTGCATGAGCGTGAGACAGAGCTGCTAAAGAAAATACATGCTATCGCAAAAGCGCAGATGAAACACTTGTGGTTGCCAGTCCTGTAGCAAGTCCTGGGATTGCACTGACACTTACTCTTTTAAAGAGGCTGCCTGGCACAAAAAGGATATCTCCAGCCCGAAGCTCAACGTCAGCCTGTTTTGCCTTAAAAATATCCGGGATATTAAGAGAAATTAATTCTGTACTTGTCGCATTCTTTCGCACTATAGACGCATGCTTGATTGAGGCGCTCCAATTAGGGCTTCCGGCAAGAGACAAAGCATTCATGACTGTGAGCGGTTGACCGTTTTGAAAATAAAACGCGCCTGATTTTCCGACGTCTCCAACAACATAGAACACATCGGCCCTCGATAACATGACTGTATCTCCGGGAAGAAGCACCTTAGCATTTTGGATTGCCGAGTAGTTTGGAGAATGGACTTCAATATTTTCCGGATGTGAAGGATCGTTTTTGTGTGTGATTGTGATAGTCGGGCCCTGGTTTTGCGTTGGTCCACCCGCAGCAGCTAATACGTCATATAGTGTGTGCCGGCCAAAGAGAGAATAAATTCCCGGGGATTTCACTTCTCCCAAAACCGTAATGCCTTGTGTGGCATATTCGACGACAGAGACGCCAACATGCGGATTATGCATGATGTCACGTTCAATAAGGCGGTGTTCAATGGCCACGGCTATTTGGTCCGCTGTCAGGCCATCCACACTAAGTGCTCCACCAATGGGCAATTGAATTGCGCCCTGCTCGTTCACTCTTGTCTGCGCAGAAAGCTCAGGTGTATTAAAGACCCGAATGTCGAGGAGATCTCCGGAAGATACCGGGAAAGCTGGAGCATTCGAGCTCTGAGTTGAAGTAGAGCCACTCGTCGGATTGGGTGTTCCTTGTTGTGCTTGCGCAGATATCATTTGCGGCGCAAGTATGATGATTAAACCGCCGAGCAGAATAGACCCCATAGGAGAGCGTCGATCCATATCAACCTTAGTTGTAATAAGCATCGCTATACCTGCCATAGTAGTAGTATTCTTCACTGGTTTCGGACACTCCATTCAAAATGACGCCGTGGATCTTGGCATTTACGCGTAAAAGAATGCTTCGGGTACGCATTAAAGCTTTGATAGGGGTTACTGCATAGCGAGCTACGATAAGAACGCTGTCTGCCCAGGTTGCAACGGGGATCGAATCGCTCACGCTTAACACTGGAGCCGAGTCGATGATGAGGTAGTCATACTGCGATTCCCAGCGTTCCAAATGTTCATGAAACCGCATGGAGCTAAGAACTTCCGATGGCGATGGAACCTTCGGACCAGAGGGAATGAAATCAAGCGTAGGTAAGGAATGGATAGGCGTAATAATAGCGCCGTTAGATTCCTCATCAAGGAGTAGAGAACTCAATCCTTTTGAGTTGGAAACTCCTAACAAACGATATAAAGAAGGGCGGCGGAGATCGGCATCAATGAGCAATACACGTGCACCCTTCTGGGCTAAGACAATTGCGAAATTTAACGCCGTTGTGCTTTTGCCTTCTGCCGGCAGAGAACTTGTAAACAGGATTGTTTTTGCCGGGCGATCTAAAGAGGACAAAAGAACAGAATTCCTAAGCGTTCTATAGGATTCTGCCGCGCGGGATAACGGTCGTCTGACAGTTACAACATGGGGCAATTTAGCTAGCGGGTCAGCACTATCATTCGCCGTTGATTGGATATCGAGCAGCTCCTGCCGGTTGTACTGGGGTACGACAGCCAGTGTAGGCAGCGAGAGAAGAGATTCAACCTGAGTTGCATTTTCAACGTTGTTTTCAATCGCTTCGCGGAGAAACGCAATACTCGTGCCAGTTACTAAACCGAGGCAAGCGCCAATCGCAAGTATCAGAGTTTTTTGTGGCTCAACAGGAGTCGAAGGGACCTTCGCGTGGTCGATGATCATGGTATTCACGGAATTCAAACCTGCATCTACGCCAGCCTGCTGAAGTTTGTACTGCAACATGTCGAATAGATCGCGGCTGGATTCTCCTTCGTCTTTGAGAAGCGCGTATTCAGCCACTTTTCGATTCAGCGCATAGGCCTTAGTGCCTTGTTCCTGATATTGATTCCGCAGCATGGACTCAGCTTCTGATGCGGCATGGTAATCCTCAGCCAAGCGATCTGTTACTGTCCTGACCTCTTGAGCAATTTGATTTTTTATTTTCGCGATTTGCTCTTTCAAATCAACTAAGGGCGGATATCCATTGCCGAATTTCGTGGATAGCTGTGCATATTGGGCATACAGATCCGCCTGCTGCGATTGGAGCGATTGAAGAGTCGTGTCTGGGGCAAGAGTTGCAAGAAGTTGCGGATCACCAGACGCTGCAACCCGGAATCGCGCTTCCTTGGTTATGCGGTCTGCTTGAGCCGTAGTCAGTTGATCATTGAGGAGCTTTAACCGGTCAACCGTAGTATTATCCGAGGCGTCCGTTCCAAGGATATTGTTTTGTTCCTGGAAGTCAGCCAATTTTTTCTGCGCCTGCGACGCACGACCTTTCAGATCACTCATTTGATCGGAAAGCCATTTCGAGACCTGCGTGACCGAGCTATATCTACTCTGGAAGTTACTCAACATGTAGGAGGTCACAAGCTGGTTTACGACGGCTGTTGCTAACTTTGAATTGGAATTCCGGAATGTGATCTGGACGATTTGTGTCCCTTCAATATGTTTGCATTTCAGCCGCGACTTGAATCTCCCGAGGATGGCATCACGTTGATGGGGCTCGAGGTTTTCGAGATTATTTAGATCAACATTGGGGCCAGCAAATTGGTGCTGATATTCCGGACTAAGTGCGGCCAATGTGGTCATAACCACAGAGTCACTTTTGAGAATTTCAATCTCTGTTGCTACCTGGTCGCTACCGCCCCCAGCAGTGAGCGAAATGAGATCGCTAAGGCCCAAAGATCCCATACGGCTTGGATCGATTTGAATGTTGGCTGTAGCCTCGTAGATAGGGGTTTTTATGTGTACATAGAGAAGCGAAAGAAGAAAGCAAGCAACAACGCAAATGAGGATTAACCATTTGCGTTTAGTAAGAATCCGCAATAAGTCCCCGATGGACATCGCCGGTACTTGATCGAGATGAATAGTTCCTTGGGGAGTGCCCGGTATCGTGACTGCCGCCGTCGTATGTTCCCCGTTAGAATTCCTCATGTATATAACCTCTCTAAAATCCATGCCATCTCGCAAGAATTGCAACGTATGTTGGCTGCCTGACAAGATGAATGGCGACTCAAGATCTTAACAGTAAAAACAACAGGAGTTACTGCCTTTAATAGCAAGATCTCATTGCAGTAACAGTTTCAGTTTGTGTAGAGGGATAATTCATCATCTCTTAATTCTGCAATATCCAATGATGAGCCGCCGGATAGAGACTCAAGTCTTCTTTGCTGATGTTCTTCCCAAGCTTTTTGCAGGATTCTGCTCAGATTGCTTCGAAAATTCTGAGCTGAAAATCTTACGGCATTAGCCCGGCAATCTTCTGGGCGGATTTCGCTTCCTTCTGCTTCAAAACGGTCGACTGCATCGATTAATGCCTCAATGGTCTGTTCTTGAAAGAAAAGTCCAGTTCGAGCCTGACCGCTGAAACCGCGAACGCTTTCGCAAGCCCCCCCGATCCCGAGCGCAATCACTGGTGTACCACATGCTTGAGCCTCAACAGGAGTTATACCGAAATCTTCAATAGCGGCAAAGATGAAGGCACGGGCACGCGACATTGCTGAGGTTAATTCGGGAGTAGGGCGATAGCCGAGGATCTCAATATTCTTGTGACCGAACGCTGCGGCTTCGATTTTTGCCCGCTCTGGCCCTTCACCGATTACAACCAACCGGCGTTCAGGCATTTGAGCAAACGCTTGAACGATAAGGTCAATCCTCTTATATGGGACAAGACGGGAAGCCGTGAGATAAAAATCATCTTTGGATGCGCGGAAAGGCAATGCGTCCACCTCTACCGGAGGATAGACTACCTGGCTTTCACGTCCGTAAACCTTGTATATCTGACGAGCGATATAGGCTGAGTTCGCAATCATAACGTCGACGCCGGCAGTTGTGCGCGTATCCCAAGACCTCACCTTGTGCAGTAACCAGCGTACTATCCAGCTTTTAATGCCTCGCGCTAAACCCATCTCCTGTAAATATTGATGTTGCAAATGCCATGCATACCGCACCGGAGTATGTATATAGCTGACGTGCAACTGGTCTGGACCAGTTAAAACACCCTTAGCCACTGCATAGGAACTTGAAAGCACAAGATCATAGGAGGAGAGGTCCAACTGCTCGATTGCCAAAGGCATTAACCCCAGATAGCTGCGGTAATGCTTTTTAGCAAATGGCATTTTCTGAATGAATGTAGTTTGCGGTCGACGGCCTGCAAGAAAGCCACGTTTTGACTCATCCAGAAAATCGCAGACGGTATATAGATCAGCATCGGGATAGAGATGCAGCATCTGTTCCAGAACCCTCTCTGCGCCACCAGAGATGGTTAGCCAATCGTGGACAATTGCCACGCGGCGCGGTTGTTCAAAGCCAATAAATTGTCTTTTTTGCATGCTGGAATGTATTTCCCCGTTGTCGGCCGAAGAACGTTGAGGTTGTGCGAAATAACGTGAATCCGCAAGTGACTCAGCAGCAGACAGTCTGGGTATCCAGAAACACAAACCCCACAAGGAACATGAGCAGCTCGCGAATTGGATGTTGACCTTTAGAGTATCGTCTTGACAAGGGAAAAAGCAACAAATAAATGTCTAAACATCATTATACTTGCAGGAGCCGGTAAATGCTGTGTTAAGAATATCTTTCACGCCAGCAACCATTGCCTGAAGTGAAAACTTTTCACGCGCTCGCTGCTGAGCTGCCAACGCGACTTGCGCAGCAAAGTTTGGATCATTTCTTATTTGCTGTATAGCGCGGACTAGTTCTTGAGCATTTGCAGGAGACACCAGTAGACCAGTTTTCTGGTCTTCAATAATTTCTAATGCGCCGCCTGCGCGTGTGGCCACCACAGGTCTACCGGCAAGCATACCTTCAACAAGAACCCGGCCGAAAGGTTCTGGGGAAATGGACGTATGCGTAATTATATTCATAGCTTTCATCAATACCGGGATATCTTTGCGGAATCCTAAAAAGTGAACGCGGTCGAGTAAATTATTGTTTTGCGCCCGAGTCTTTAATTCTTCTGCGTAAGCATCTTCTCCGAATAAAGCATCCCCCACAAAAACTGCATGGACATCGGGAAGGTATGTCAATGCATCAAGCAAAATGTGCTGCCCTTTCCAGGAGGAAAGACGCCCAAATACGCCAACAAGATAGGCATTGGGAGCGGCTATCTCGGCTCGCACTGCACGCACCTGCGTCTCCTCAATACTGTCAAAAGGTGAAGAACTGATGCCATTGTGCACCACTGTCACGAGTCTTTTATTTCCACCGGCGTCAATAAAAGCTTGTTTCGTAGCATGCGAATTTGCAATCACTGCAGTGGCGCGATGATTGGCTAAAAAGATAACGAGCTGTCGTAGAAGGGGACTAAAGTGACTGGCTGTGAGCATATCGCGAAGATGCCATACAAGCGGCTGGTTCCTCTTGCGAGAAGCTAAAGCGCTTACTACGAATGCCTTTTGTGTGTTGGTATATATGAGATCGCTTGTTGAGATAAGTTGGGATAATCTTTCACGGAGTGTGGCGAGTGCTGGCAGTGCGTGAAGGATGGACTTGATCCCGCTTTCACGGCGAACATTGGTTGCAGCTCCCGCTTGCAGGACATGAACGGAGATCCCGGTTTCCTCGAGCGCGTGACGAAATGGGCCGTCGGCAAATAGCGCAACTTCGCCTGGATATGGAAGATGCTTTACGAGATCAAGCATAGACAGTTCGGCACCACCAAGCTGACCGGTCTGATCAACATACAGAATTTTCACGCTAATGCCTCGATGTAAACCTCGCGCACACGCTGTGCGATTACAGGCCAAGTGAAGTTGGTAGCCGCATACTGTCTGCATTGCTCTGCTGTAGGCAGTGAGCGCGCTCCGGTTAGCGCATCTCCCAATCCTTGAATAATTGCGTGCGGTCCAGTTCCGTCCAGGACCAATGCGGAGGATAAAGCCGTTACCACTTCTGGCAAACCTCCTACAGGTGTAACCAGGACGGGTGTACCCGAGGCCAGCGATTCCAGGGTAATCATTCCGAAGCCTTCTAGAGCAACTGTAGGCACAATAGAAATATCTGCTGCGCGATAAGCCAAGGGAAGCAGTTCATCTTCGACCCGGCCAAGTAGTTGGACATGGTTTTCCAGTCCTTGGGATAGAATTCGTTGCTGCAACTCAGCTGCTAATCGTCCGGTACCTGCGATCTTTACTTGTAAATCTGGAATTTTAGAGACAAGATCTCTAGTCGCATCGATCAGATCTTCCAATCCCATGCGATGAACGAGGCGGCGCACTGCAAGCACTGTGGGCCTGTCTGTAGACCAACCAAGGCGCATACGTGCTTCCGCACGGCTGATCTTGCAATGAAAACGGTCAATGTCCACGCCTGCTGGAACGATTCGCACTCGATCCGCTGGAACTTTGTATCGCTTAACTAACTCTTGCTCGAATGCGCGCGAAAGAACAATAAACCGCGATGCACGTTTGTAGACAGCACTTTCCATCGCCCCCTGCAGGCGAGAGCGCATAGAAGCGGCGCCTTCAACACCTGCCTCCGCAGCCCAAGGACCATGAAAGTGAACGACGAGCGGGGTTTTACGAATCAGGTCAAGCACGGGCGCTGTGTATAGGGCAAAGTGCGAAGCGACCACATCGAATTGTTGTTGAGCCAAAGCTTGCCGTACAGCCTGCCTGGCAGCGCGAAATCGTGTAAGCATCGGACGATCAGGCTCAACAAAACCTCGAACGTTTCCGTGATGCCTTTCCGCAATCTGAGTACTGCCAACAACCAGGCCGCAAAAGTCAACACCAACTACGGGCAAGTGCCGATACAGTTCGTAGTAGACGCGCGCAAGTCCACCCTGCTTTTCTTCAAACCAAACATTCCCCAGCTGCAGGCTGCGCACAGTTTTGTTCGACAAATTCGCCCTCCGGAGACTGTTGAAGTCAATTGATAATGCATTACTCAAAAAGTTCGGCACACCTACTCATGTTTTTGCCCGCTGGAAGATTGGTGCTTGCCTTTGCTTCGGTTCCATGTCTCTCGCAAGAATGCCGTTACTCGTTGTATCTGTCGCTCGCGCTCGAATTCTGGAAATGCCGTGCCGAGGGCGGCTCTTTTTGCCTCAATCGAAGTTGCATCGACAGATGCCATGAGAGTGGCAAGCGCATAGATAAAGCGAGGGTCCCATGGCGACTGGCCGGGGAGACGCCACAGACCCCCTGAATCCAAGTCATAGGCCAGAGGGATCTCTGTGGTGATGAATGGCAATTGCATCGCAAGGTATTCGCTCAGCTTCGTGGTATAGCGAAAACTTCCAACCTGGTCGACACTTTGTGGAAGACTGCCGATGTCCATTGCTGCCAGGTACTCGGGAACTTTTTCACGTGGTACGCGGCCTGTCAGGAAGATCGTCTGGTTTAATCGCGGTCCAGCTAGCTCCTGCAATCGAGGCAATCCGCTTCCATCGCCAACAATGAGCACATGGGCTGCAGAGTCCGATTGCACAGCAGCTCGAACCAACTCCAGGCCATAACAGTATTGAAATCTGGGTGACCAATTCAGCGACCCGGCAATTCCAAATACTTTTGCATCGAGGGGAATTCCGAGTTCTTGGCGTATTCTCTTTCGCTGTTCTGTCAACTGTTGTAGATCAGGAGCATATGGAGCCCACCCGGCAGCTGTTACTGCACGAGGAGTTCCCATAGATAGAGCTCTGCCAGTAAGATATGGCGTCCAACCAATAAACCCATCCGCTTTAAGGCACAGCAATCGCTCATAGGCCCAGAACACAGGGGCGCCAAGCGGAGACTTAGCGGACAAAAATGGAGCGATGGCATCACCGCTGCTGAATACGTAAGGGATGCGATAGAGTATGCGTGCAATCAGAGCAGCCAGGCCTCCACCGATTCCAGAGCCTTCCATCACAAGCAGATCAAATTCTCTACTCTGTGCTTTGCGAAGAATCTGGGAAAAGCTACCCAATTTGTCTTTCTTCTGAAAGGGTAGAAACTCAGCATTGAGATCACGCAAAAGCACACGCAATCTTGCTTCATCATCACCGCCTGCTCCTTGAGTGGCGAAGGCAAGGATGCGTAGATTAGCCGTTTTTGCATTGGACAATCCGGTTATCTCTGGCATAATTTGCGTGCGTTTTTCCCGACAAAGTCCACCAAGCCACATAGTACTAGCTAAACAACGATTGCTTATCACTCACTAGACTAGGTAAGGCACGGCGGCTCAAGGTGAAATATATAGCGGCCAAGTGAAGTATTAAGGCATTCCCAAACGCTGATCAACTTACCTCGCAGGAAATAGCATTCAATTTGGCAGAACTTGTTTCGCTACCGTTTCGTTTTCTTCGATATATCTCTTCGTACAACTGCAGATACTCTTGTGCCATTCGTTTCCAATTGTGAGAGAGCGCGATGGCTCGACCAGCTTCGCCCATAGTACGGCGCAGTGTTTGGTTGGCAGCAAGCTCCTTCATCCATGCTGACAAGAGAGATGTATCGTCCGGGTTATCGAGAATTCTACCTGCTTCGCTCAGAATCTCCGCACCGCCAGATGTATGCGCTGTGAGCACTGGAAGTCCGCTTGCCATAGCTTCTATGAGAACGAGCGCCATGGATTCATGCCGTGAAGGGAAGACAAAAGCATCTACAGAGCGCATGAGCGTTGGCATTTCGCGAGTCAGGCCGAGAAAATGCACGCGGTCCGACAGGCCGAGAGCTTTCGCCATAGCTGGATAAGGACTGCCGTCCGGGTTGCCGGCGATTGCAAAATGTAATCCAGGTACATCTTGTAGCGCCTTTAAGACAGTGTCCAAGTTTTTTCTAGGAGTGCGAATATCTCCTGCAAATAGAAATAGAGGAACATTCGAGGGCAGATGAAAACGAGATCGATCTTCTAAGCCAGGATGGAATTCCTCTGTGTCTACACCATTATGAATGACACGAATCTTTTCATGAGGTACGCCGATACTTTCAAGCTCTTTAGCTACCTTTCTTGAAACAGCTACCAAGGAATCAGTTCTGCGGAATGCGCCCAATTCCCATTTCACATTCAATGTCGTAAATAGACGCTGGTATGCAGTATAAAAACTGCTCCACCACTTACGAAATGGATAGTAAACATTTCGCACCCATGCGCCGTGTACAAAATGAACTGCATTGACATCGGAAGGTGCCCAAGTGATGAAGCCCGTCACATGAACAATGTCAAAGTTTCTGGCATTTTGTTTTAGCCAATGCGTGCTTTGACGTGCAAAGACAACGTTGCGCAGCAACTGAGTAGGCCATTTTGAGACATTAAAAGTTATCAGCTCTGTATTGGGGTGATCTGCAATATCTGATGCACAACGCGAGGCCAAAACAGCAAGCCGGTGGCCTTGATGAAGAGCGGCCCGCGCAATTTCATAGTTCACCCGGCCTTGACCATCGTTTCGGCCAACCTGATGGGAAACCATTGCAATTCTCAAAGGTTTGTCCACGTCGAAGTAGTCCTCATTTGCTTCAAACTGGAAATGAACGGGCTATCAAATGACCGCTTGTACTCGCTAATGTCTATAAAGATTTTTCTGGCGATCTACGAAAGACACTAGAAACACAACCTTCATACCGTTAACGGATGAGCAGTCTGAAGATGCGCAGTTTGTCGCTTTGATAAATCATCCTCATTTTTAGCGCGTACCATTGCACCAACTAAAAGCCATATAAATGGAGTAATTGCATATTGGCCAAGAGCCATCCAATTACCAGCCATGCCGAAGAGGATAACTATCACCGGCAAACTGATACTCTTTGGTTTGTTTCGTGCATAGTTAAATGCGATTTGAAGAATTATGATGCAGATGTAGAAATATAAAACTCCCCCCAGAACTCCTAATGTAGTGAAGATATCGCTGATATCGACTTCTGAGCTGCCAGCAGCATCCTCGTTTCCGCCAAACTTGCCTGAGCCGAGCGTCGTGGAACCGAGGCCGTACCCGATAGGATAGAGGATGCCTCTCAGAATACCCGATCCGAACATCTGAGCATGAAGTCCGGCAGTGGAATGCTTTGGGTCGAGGGGATGCGACAAGCCTTCTGTTTGGTGCTGCAGCGCGGCATCACTCGCAGATTGGGCATTTTGATCGCCACCGCCGAAGCGATTCAACGCGATCATCAGGAGCGTACCGAGAATGCACACGCCCAAAATAAATCGAAATAACCAGCCGCGTCCGCGCTGCCTGCTCAATGCCCAACCCACGGCCGCAGCGACAAGGAGCTTAACAATAGGGCTACGCATTGCGCTTAGGACAATGGCTATGAATGGGAGAGGCAGCAGTAGGCCGTAAAGCCGCTTCTTCGAGAAAAAAGCCCCTAGAGTCAGACTGCAGGTAACAATTAAAAGGTCGCCATATTCCAACCCGTTCACAGAATAACCAAATGGCCGATAAAACCCGTTGCCCATATGAATGGAGTGAAGGTGAATAATGTTGTAGTCGATCCATGCTTGTTCCCAGGGAAGAAAGCCGAAATATGTCTGGTAAATGCCAAGGATGGTGGCGAGCATGCCAAGAGGAAAGATGACCCTGTAAAGCAATTTTGATACAAGCTCATCCGTTGCATATTGTCTCCCTATCCAGAACCACATTAATGGCACTAGATAGAACATGGCCCCAGAGACGCCAACAGCAATGCCTCCTTGCTTTGGATTAAAAATCTCAAGCGTCATAAGCACCATAAGTGCCAGGATGCACTTTGAAAGGGGGTCGCTGAGACGTAAGCGTAGTAGGAGCGGCAGCACTAGAAATATAGTGAGAATGGGCCCTACAAGTAGTAGCAGATCAAGTGTTGGCCATCCCATGATGGAGCCGAAAACTCTTCGAATATCTCCCAGAAGGAGCAAGTAAGCAAAGGCAACGAGAATAGCCAAGTGCTTATTCAGAACGGACAGAATGGCCAATTGCGAAAAAATAAGCAAAGCGCAAAGCAGGTTAAGCTGCCCACGGACGAGCAGGAAGAAATTCACTGCCATGAAACCAAATGCCAAGCACCACAAGCGCCAGCGAAGTGGTGCAGATGGATGAGTAGAACTCCAAAGAAGATCAGACATAAATCACTTCGCCTAAGACGTCATCGATGCGCTTTATAAATGCGTCCATAGAAAAGTCATGGCTCCGGATCATGGTATTGTGCGCCAGGAATCGCTGAAGATCATGATCATTCAGCAGTCTAGCTGTAGCATCGGCAACCGCGCGAGCATTTCCAGCCGGAACGAGCAGCCCATCTACTCCATCGGTAATGATTTCGGTAGGGCCCGCGAGAGAGCTGGCTATCACCGTTTTGCCAGACCCCGTAGCTTCAGCGACGGTCATGCCGAACTTTTCGGTTTCCATAGGACATAGAGACTACGCTACTTTCTGTTCAATGCGTGTTTTTTGAGAACGCAATGGAGCAAGACCCAGTGGAGTTAATAATTTGAACCTTGAGAAAATCATATGAAACATGGCAGGAATTGCAATTCCCGCTATCGTTCCCAGTACAAGCTGCTCGACCCAATTCCGCAATCCGAGATGTTGAAGAACAATGCGCGTTCCCGATGCTGCCAGAATATGCAGGATATAGATGGTCATTGATATCATACCAAGAGCCCTGAGCAGTGCGGCTAATTTTCCACCCGATAATGATATGGATTGGCTAATAGCCGCAGTGAGCGCAATACCAAACAGAGAAGCCGGAAGCGAAAATAACGAGGTTGTAGCTCCGCTGGAAGCAATCCCTCCAAAGTATGCAGCTACTCCAAACAGGAGAGCGCAAATAGCTGATGTAATCAATGATCTGCTTAAATTTGGATGCCAGTTTAGTACCAGTTCGCCTAACAGAATGCCGATAGCGTAGAAAGCAAAGTTCAGTGTGAGGCTTGAAAAAAGGCCAGGAGATAAATGCAATCCGATGCCGTAGCCGAAAATCGCTAAGATTGCGATCAGCCATTTGCGCGGCCAAACTATAAGTGCAGCAATATGGCAGAGAAAAAGGACATAGAGAAACCAGAATTGCGCTTCTGGACGCCAGAGGATAGTGAGGAGAGAAGATATAGTTCTCTGTGAATTTACATAAGATGGCATGGTAAGTTGTATAAATCCTTGAATCAATGACCACAATAAATATGGATAAGCGATCGTCCAGAGTTTGTTGCAGAAGAATGGGCCATTCCCTTTAGTAAGGGAATGGCCGACATTCAGCCCAGCGAGGGCAAAGAATAATGGCATGTGGAAGGTATAGATGACATAGTCGGATTTCCACACCGCGTTGGATCGCGCGAGAATGCCGGCGTCAGCAATTCCCCGCAGCGCATGTCCATAAACCACGAGGATGATTCCGATTCCACGTGCAATATCGATCCAATCAATACGCTTATCCATGTTTTAGGGCACTCGGTTCAATCTGAAATGCTACATTCGCCATGTTTATTCATCTTTGAATGGGTACCTCGTAACGATTTACTCATTCATTTCGATAACAACATCGATCAGCCAGTTAATGCGAGTGTTCTTGATTGGAAATTGAATGTGACTGTGTGGCGTTGGCCTCAGACTGACGTGCTACAGTTCGAGCTGCTGCTCTACCTCGCTTAGCACACTTCCAACGGGCAATAGAATGGCTGTCATTGCTCAACACGCCTGCAATCGCATGCACAAAGCCAGGCTGTCCCTTTGTTCCGATCGCATCCTGCCAAAGTAAGGCCATCTTCCTTCGCCATGAAGGCGGAGCGAATTGCAAGAAGGAAAGATACTGATTAAATGCAGTATCCTCTACGGCTTGTGGATGAAACACAGCTCGTTGATCGCCCTCATGGCGAGGTGCGGGATAATGGTCCACTGCTACGGCTGGATCATACAGAAGGTGCCAGCCATTGCGTTTTACTGCGAGGCTAAACGCCATATCGTTGCAAACCTGTGCGCCTAGTCCACGCAGGTCTTTGCAGAAGCGAACTCCATCGAGAGATCTAACGCGATAGCTCATATTCGCTCCTTTCAGAAAATCCACCTCACGCGCCGAACCAATTCCGAGGTGGTGATTTCCCACCGCTCGGCCGAACCATTGAATGGTACCCACCAGCGTAGCCGAGCCATCCATCAAACTGCCATTATCATGTAGCCAGTCCCGTCCACCGACGCCACCGAGTTTTGCGTTGCCGATAAAATGCCGTTCAATGCGTTCTAGCCAATCGAATCGAGGCGCTGCATCGTCATCTGTGATCGCCACGATATCTCCACTTAGAGCTCCTAAGCCAGTATTTAACGCATTTACCTGGCCTGCGACATCTACTTTTACCGCAATGATAGAAAGTCTAGTCTCCCAATCCGCAATAACACTTGATGTTTCTTTATCGTCATCACGTACTACGAGAATGACTTCATCCGCCGGACGCTTTTGAACGGCAAGCGCTGAAAGGCAGTGAATCAGATCAGCATGACGTCGGTATGTTGGCACTAAGACGCTGAGTTTCATATTCACGCAGTGTCACGTATGGTTTTTAACGCCCATCGTATATTAGAGAGTGCGATCGGAAACCCGTGGAGTCCCCGCCGGCGAACCATCGCCATAAGATGATGGGGAATTGCTATTCCAAGAAAAACTAGCCCTTTAAGCTTCTTTTGGTCAGTACGCGCTAACGATTTATAAGTTACATAGAGTCTAGATGCATCTAAGTTGTCTTTCTGGCTTACACTTGATTTAGGGTCGAGATGGATGTGCACGCAGCCAGGGACAAGTTCGATCTTATAACCGCTTGCCGTGATTCGATGAGCATATTCAACTTCTTCATAGCCATAGAGAGAAATAGCCTCATCAAAGGGCACTTTAAGAAACGTCGATTTGGCCGCTAGAATAGCCTGGCCGTTGATGTTTCTCCATGGCGTTTCAGGAATATGTGGACGCGTGTGAAATCCAAGAAATCCGTTGGCATTCGGTAAAACGACATTCTCATTCTCGCGTAGGGCAGCGAAAAAGATAGTTCTGGAGACGTCTGTCGACGAGGTAAAAGCAGACTCAAGAAAATGGGGATCGACGATGATGTCGTCATCCAGCAGCAATATGTAATCACCGGTTGCTGCTCGAATTCCGTTATTTCTGTTTGTTGCAATGCCTGTCCGAGGCCCGAAGACATGAACCGAGCCTGGAAACTCGGCTTTCAGCATAAGAGCAGTGTCTTCATTCGTGCTGTCATCAGTTACAACGATCTCAGACACGGGGCTAGTCATTTGGGCGAGAGAATTAATCGTTCGCCGTAACATCTCAGGGCGATTCCTTGTAATGATAACTGCACTAATACGAGGAGAATTCATGCTTTGCCTGCACCGAATAAACCGGTTTTATATAAAAACGAAAGATCGTCCTTGCGCAATAGCAAGCTGGGAGGAGGCATCTTAAGGCGGAATTTATAGCTCATTAAAACAAATCCGAGTCGGAACGAAGTCGAAATCAGCATCGCCAAGCCTATGCCATTCAATCCAAAAGTCGGACCTAGTAAGGCAAGGAGCGGAATGGCAGTGGAAAGGCCACAAACTTGTAGAAGAGTTACAGTTCCTGGATATCCCGCTGCCAGAAAAGCTTGCGTTAATACAGCCGTGGTTCCGTCTAGTATGCCTTCAATAAGAAGAAGCCTGAGAACGACTGCAGCAGCTACAAAACTCTGCCCATATACTAATTTTAATGCAAAGCTATCCAGAATAAAAAGCGGAAATCCAGCAAGCGCCATAACGATGAGGGTAATTCGCGCAGCTCTACCGGTTAGCTTAACAATTTCTTCCGTAGTTCGCTCAGATGCTTTCGGGAGTAAAACAGTCATCATGGAGCCCGACAAAACATTGAGTAGCGCAGCCGCACTCTGTGAAACTACGTAGAGGCCCATCTGAGCTGGGGCTAGCATCCCAACCACTAGGAGGCGGTCAACCTGGTTGGCAACTGTTCCAAGAAGATCGGCGCCCCATGCACGCACTCCATAACTCAATAATGACCTTACTGGCTCCATGCCACCTTCGAAACGTGGCCGAAAACGACGTAAGATCCAGACAAAATTCCAAATTGCGAGAGGGAACCCTGCAAGCAGATATGCCAATGCTGCATTGAACGGATTTAGATATCCGAGTTTCAACTCAACAAGAAGGGTTGCAAGGATTGCCAGAGGTGGAGCGAAGCGGAAAAAATTATATCGTCGGAACGACTCAGCAGATTGCGCTTGCATCGCAAATGTTAGACCACATAGTGCAACAGGAGCAGTAAGCACAGCCCAACGAGCTAGATGTATTACCTGAGGCGAGTATGTGTGGAGTGAATGCGGAATAATGATAACGCCAACCGCGGCTGCTACGAGTCCCAGGATAAAACTCGCTAAAAGAGCTATCGCAGTGAAAGCACTCGCAAGATGAGGATTACGTTTGATGTTATATACGGAAGAAACGGGGATTCCTAGCGTAAGTAGATAGGCTAGGAATTGCGGCCAGAGCAATATAGCAGCTAATTCCCCTCGCCCCTTTGGACCGAGAGCTCGTGCGGTAACCAAGCCGCACAAAATATTTGCTCCCTGAATAATGAAATTGGAGACAACAATTTGACTAACAGCTCCAGCGCTCGTTCGTCCGCTCAGGAATGTTTTAAATAATTGCTTTGCCCGATTCACTTATTCGCTACTTTCCTAAACATAGGCTTAAAATTATGAAGCGGTTCATGGAGTTTTTTGAATATAGCAAGTGTACGAAACATCTACTGAATCAGCCCTGTTTTATATATCAACAAATGAATGCCAATACTCATCCTGGGACATTTATCTAGTACTATGCCAATTCATTTTGATATAAAGTAGCCAGCTTATTAACTAGATGCTACTGCTTGGCGGGATGCAATCACTGCCTGGCTAAATCCACTGTAATTGGCCGCCGCCATCGTGGCATCAATGACTGGCCAGATTCTAGGCCGATCCTTTGGTCTAACAGCTATTGCAATGGGTAGCTTTACTAAGACATCGATGCCTATGCGTCGAATTGTGACCAACAAAAGTTTGCGACGTGCACCAGAAATCAAAGGATCTCCCAAGATAGTTGGATGTTTTCTCGCTAGTGTGAAGTTGAATTTTCCATACTTAACTCGATGACGGTACAGCTCGCTTAAGGTCACAGGATTCCGGTGTCGCACGATCGCATCTGGTGCGTACTCAATACGATAACCAGCCAGTCCTAGGCGAATTCCCAAATCCGTATCATCGAAACCCAAAAGGCCATCAAATGCTCCAACTCTTTTTAGCGCCGATGCCCGGAAAGCCGCATTGGGTGTTGCAGCATACCGTGGACCATCTCCATTGCCGTTACTGAGAGCATCTGGTTGACTAACCCACGCAGGCCGATATTTTTCTACCTCAGTTGTTGTAGAAAATGGAGCAATTCTTCCGCCAATAGCTGCTACATCTGGCGACGCCTGTTCGAATGTGGTGACAAGAACATTTATCCAGTTCTCATCGACAATGCAATCAGAATCCGTACTAAGAATCAGTTCACCTTTGGCTTCTCGAATTCCAGCATTCCTGGCGTAACCAGAGCCCTTCTCCGTTGTATGGATGAGATGAACCCAGGGAAATGACGTTTGAATGTAATTGCATGTTTCATCAACAGAGCCGTTGTCTGTAACGATTACTTCGTAACGGTCTTTAGGATATGACTGAGCACTAAGAGAAACCAAGCATTCGCCGACTGTTTCACGTCCGTTAAAACATGGCACAACTACAGATACAAATGGTCTAATTTTGTATGTTGAACTGTTCACTCTTGTCTATCCCTTGCGATGTAAACCTTCAGATTGGCAGAGCCCGGACATCTGCACTCAGGCTATTCGAGAACTCGTCTAGTCTTTACTCAGCATAAAGGCGGTCATTCCATTTGTACCCATTACCCGAGGTAACAAGGTTCGACGCCCAAGATATTACAGCGAAAGGGCTTGCGATCTAACAGGTTGTGGCAAAGGCCGATGATTGGATTCCAGAATGCCTAAACTGTACTACAAGTAGCTTAACAATAAATGGACAGAACGGGCAAGAAATATCGGCAAACGATTTGTTCTCATTCGGCAGATGAATTGCTCAAGTGCAATGTCGTTCCGAGCAGTCCGCTTGCAGTCAATTCGTGTATGCTCGATAGATTCGAGATGTGCCAGCGATGAGCGCCTTTGTAATAGGCTTCATCGCCAATATAAGCATAATAGTCTGAACCGATTTGGATGAATTGTGGATTGCTGACGTCTCCGCATAAGCCGGGTGCGAGTGGTAGATCTAATGTATGTGATGGAAATCCTTGCATGCCATAAGCTGTGGGTCGCTTTTGATCATTTTCAGATGTCTGGAAACCAAATTGTCCTAAGAACAAGCCGTTATCACGGAAATGATAAAACTCAGTTGAAGCCGTCGTTGTGCCTTCATCCTCATAGGCTCTCTCACCCTTCAATTCAATCAGAAGCGCTCTGTGAAGTTGACCCGAGGGTGGTAAATCATCTCGATCTTTGCTTTTCGTCATAACAGACTCCCTGTGGCCTAAATTCGCGGTGCCCAACTACTGACGGTGGCGAATCGGACGCCACAATAGGGCGGCACCACTCCTGGAACCGCCGAGTCGTACAAAACAATGTGTCGCATAATACATCTATTGTGTAGTGCAGTAGTACCATAGCAGTCGGTGGTTCGGGCGGACGAAGCAGACCAATCGGTCGGTGTGGCTTCGATTCCTGTGACAGTTTGTCCAGGTCATTTCGAACGCCCTGAATAGAACGAGCATCCAGGACGCAAGAGCTTTCGGATGTATCGCAGTTGCAGGAGGGCGCCATAACAGAAATCCTTACGAATAGTTTCGGTTCACCTATGCCAGTCTTCCGTGCCAAAGACGTGGATGCCAGCATTGCCCATTATCGAGATGCTCTTGGCTTCGAATTAGGATGGCGGTCGGGCGACAGCTTTGCCTGTGTCACTCGGGGAAATTGCTCTATCTTTCTCACGAATGACAACTAGAGACAGGATCGAGTTCCATTGCAGAGCCACCTTTCGGTGAACACACTCCCGCCTGTTCCCGTTGCACGACCCCTAGTCCACGTCTTCTGGTCAAACAACCCGTGTAAGTCTCTACTACCAAAGTTGCGGCCTTCCCGGTGCCATCTCCTCAATAATGTACCAGCATCTTGACCGCAGAACCGATCACCAGCGTTGCCATAGATCAGCCCGAAGGCAAAGTAAAGCAGTCCCAAAGGGAAAGACACTACAACGTTCTTCTGGTAGAAGACTGTTTAAGATTGAACTACCGACCTCACCGCTTGGGACGGACAATTGGCCTGAAAACAACCCCTTGATGGCCCAAAACTGTTTTCAAAATTAAGTGGGAATTGTCCTCCTTGACAGGGGCTAGCGGCTCCGCTAACGTGGGCTTGCTTAGAAAATGGGAACGTTTCCTTAAATTCAGCCGACTGACGTAATCAGCGCATGGGCTTTTCTCCCAGGAACTTCCGTACTTATGCTTTCGACTTCATCTTCTCATCGGCTGCATTCTTTTAGCGTTTGTATCGACGGTTTGCTCCTGGCCAACCTTTCTGACACCGTTTTATATCCATCAAAAAAAATAACCCGGAAGTGAGTGTTCCCATACATGGCCGGGGTATATAGGCGAATGTGTTTACAGGGGAGCAGCCTGTGATAAACCGCAGAGAGTTCACCGCGGCAACGGCATCGATGTTGATTGGACTGCGTGCAGGAGCACTCCTGGGTGAGGGCGCACGACGGGAATCCACTGAAGCTAAACAAGGAGAATTTCGATTCGCCGACTATCTCGGCATCTGTGATTTCCCTGAAGAACGGTTGAGTTATCGCGTATCGTTCGAATCTGCTCCTGTTCGCAAGCAGGATTTGCGGCTGCATGTTAAAGGGAAAAACGTCGCGCTACCGTTCCAACTCAGCGAGCTTGATGAACGGGGAGGACTGCTGCACAGCGCGACCGTTAATTTTCGAGCTGACCTGAGGATTGGTGAAGAGAAGGTGTTCCTCCTCGCGTCGCAGCCAGGAATACCGCAGGCAGTTGTGGAACCAATCACTGTAGAGACCCAAGGTGACCACGTCGTGATCCAGTCGAATCGGCTGCAGATTCTGGTTCCTGCAGCCGGAAAGTCCGCGGCCAATCTCCCTGTCGCAAAGACTCCGGCGCCTATGCTTGCTATCGCTCGCGAACCAGGAACATGGTGCGGGGAAGGCAGACTCGATGGTCCCAGTGAGTTGGTGGTTCACCAGGTTGAGGCAAAGCTTATTGAGCAAGGACCACTGTTTGTCACTTATTCCGTGAGTTATCACTTTGGAGGAGATCGGTCTTACACAACGGTGCTGACAGTGCAGCACAATGAATCGCATGTTGAGGTCGACGAGTACTCCACTGGCTTTAGTCCGTCCGACCACTTTGCATTTCGCTTCTCCTATAGCAAGGGAGTGGACCCCAATGGAAGACTGCTGATGGCCAATGGCGGCTACAGTACGGGTGGAAGCCAGCAGGGGGCCAGTGGAGCTTACAACGAGAAAGTGAATGCCCGCGGACTGTTGCCGATCAAGCTCGGTATCTACACGCCGAATTCGATCAACCTGCCGCGCGCAATCGCCTTCTGGAACGATTCTGGTGAAAACGCGATCCTATTCGCGCTTCGTCGGCTGCCGGATTGGAAGACCAGTGAGCGTGCCGTATGGAGCGCGAGCGCACTGCCGGACAACCTTGAATTCTACGCCCAGTCGGACGGCGACAAGTTTGTGCGCGCCGCAGTGGTCGGCGCAGAGCGCCACTGGGCAATGGCACTGATCCCACGAGAGGACATGGTGGTGCGCGGCGTGAATATGGACCAGACCAGCGCTGTGCCGCGCCCGCCCAACCGCAACTGGCGTGTGGTGAGCTCGATGGAAGGCATGTTCCCGTATGGGGCCGGGCCGGAGGTTCGATTATTGCAGAAGCTCAATGACTTCAGCCTGAATCGATACAAGGATCTTGTTTTCGAATTTCCTGAAGACCCGCGCACTACTCGCTTCACTCTGCCACATACGGACATCGAATCGCAGGATATGACAGGGCCTGAATATATCCGTGCCTATAAACACAACTTTACGTTTCTGGCGCAGGTAGGGTGGGATTATTCGGGCGACATGGGTGCGAATCACTGGGGATGGTCCACGCATCCCCAGTCGATCAATTACGCCCATAACTTTATGCGATGGCGCGACGGAGAGCGTCTACTAATTCGGTCGTGGCTTGTATTCGCAGCCTATCTGATGGAACTCGACACAGCCATGCCGCAATGGAGCATGCTGGGTGGGCATCCAAACTTCGCCGTTGAATATAAGCAGGTCCTCGGCATTGCCGCGGGACTGTTTCCACAGCATCCGCATGCTAAGCGATGGCGTGACACCTATCTCTCTTTTTGGGCCGAGTACCTGGATCACTACGTCCATAAGGGTGATGCAGATACGGGAGCGCGGGCAGGCCGCTTTACGGAGAGCATCGCCTGCTACAACTACGCAAGCATGGAGGCTATTTGTATGGCCGCCAGCGCATTCAAGCTCTTCGACGGAACCAACATTCTCGATCGATCTGAATTTCGCAATTGGGCGCAATGGGATATGGAGGTGCGGCTGCCTTTCCGCGTGGATGGAGCACGCATCGTGCCGCCTCAGGGCGCGCACGCGGCAACTGCGATCCTCTCACCGGGCGGACGCTGGTATAACGTGGCCTATGCAACGGCGCATTTGTTGCGCGAAGTAGATCCTGCCCTCGCAAACCAGTGGCTTTGGGCGATCACTAATGGAGCCGAAGGGAAAAAGCCGGATGCTCTTGAGTCCACACTCTTCTTCGATTACGGGCCCATCTTGCGGCACGATTTCGGTGGCCCCAATGAAGCTTACCTGCACATCCAGCAACTCGGAGGGTCTGGTTATCGCTGGTCCTCCAGCAGCAACGGAACGATTTATTATGCCGCTAAAGGCAAGACCTGGAGTTGGAATCATGCCGAGAGTAATGGAGACAATCTGGATGTCTCACAGCTTTCCGCATTGCAGGTGGAAAGGTCATCGCTGGGAGCGAGTACTGCCAGCGGCGTGCTCTACAACTTCGGTTTCGCTCAGTTCTACCGGGCTGTTGCTGATGCGAGTGCTTCTCCATACAAAGCGCGTGGCGTCATGATGCTGCGCGGCGATTACATAGCGATGTGCGATACGGTCGATCCGGGGCACGAGGGCAGGTTTAACTGGATCAATAGTTCGAACGGACTTCCGTTCCACTTCTATAGGGACGCTAAGCATACCCAGTCGATACGTATGGTGAGGAATGATGAACGTTTTCCGCTGACGCTGACTGAAGACCAGTTACGCGACTTTGAGATTCCCGCTGGTCCCTTCGCTGTGAAAGCCGCCGGGAAGTTCATCGCGCCTGTGGCAGGTCAATACAGATTCCGGACCAACTGGAACACGCCCACCAAAAACGTTCCTTCTGGCGACTCGGTTCGGCTGTTCTTCGATGGCATGAAGATCTTCGACGGTAAAGGTCCCGCCAACGCCGATCTTCAATTGGAAGCGCGGACGTACGATATTTCGTTCGAGTATGTGCATGCTTCTGCGGAGCCACCTTTTGTCATGACTTCGTGGCTACGTCCAGATCGGCCGAATTATGGCCAAATCGAAAACGGCTACTTTCTCTCGGACGATGCTACGCCGTTTATCCATCCCGTTCAGGGAGTTGCAGGGGATCTGATACACATTGTCGCGCCGACGCAACTGGACGTTTTGGAATTCACGTCCGGGGTGATCAGGGTGGGCCGCGATGAATGGGTGCTGTTCGGTAATACGATCGCTGATCACAACCACAGATTGGTGTTTTCTGGAAAAGCAGGATACGCGAAGGAGGGCTCACTGGCGCTGTTTGAGGGAAGTCATCTTGAGTTTAAGGGCTTGGGCCTGTCGATCGTCGACGGTGATTTCGGCGCAAGCGTCCACCGAACCGGTCCGAGATCTCTGAAAGGCCATGTCACTGGCCGCTCAGGTGGAAAACTCCGTCTGCACCTGCCCAGCGGCTTTCCAACTAAAGGTTTAAAAGCGACTCTCGATGGCCGCGAAGCGCCATTGACGTTCGACGGATCAACTATCTCATTCGACATCGTTATTCGCCAGAGCGACGGTATCAAGCAATATAGCGTGTTCGCCGCCTAGGGACGCCAAGTCAAGCTGAGGGTGTGAGTGCGCATGCTTCTATTTGAGGCATCTGAGATTTTCTACGATCTATCGCTTAGATCTTTTTCAAGCAATCTTCTTTTTGCAACAAATGGATCAGTATCTTTTGGAGTGAACCCGAGTTGCTTCTGGTGTAGAACGATCTGCATTGGGTGCCAACAATTATTTGCCCATACCCATGGATGCTGCAGTAGGAGAGATTGAAACGCTTCTGTATATGCGAGTTCTTCTTGCAAAATATGTTTCCATTTCGATGGAACCTGAGAAGAGTGTCGAGACATACTGGCGGCGGCGCACCAGTTTAAAGCCGATCTCACGCCTAAACAATGAGCTGCCACCGCAACAGACTCGCGCTGGCTATTTTCCTTTCGTTCTATCTGATCGGCTGACTGCAAGGATAGCCTGCTCCTCTTCCACCATGTAAGAACCTGGGTGAAGTGGAACTGAAGACGTGGCGCATTAGCTGGGGTGAAGAAATTGTAGGGAGAGAACCAGAAAATGTCATGTTTCCGATCTCTTTCTGCAAATGCCGAAGGAACAAGCGGTGTTGCTATGCACATAGGCCAGGCAAAGCCGAATCTTCCGGTGAATTCCGGAGTTCCAGTGCCTCCCAGCCCGATGGGGAGTTCTCCAAAGCCTTTGTCGAAATCTATCCAGCCTTGAATGGCCTGTGTTTGCGCTACTGGATTGCGATAAAGGTTTTGAGCAACACACTTCAGCAATGTAGCTTCTGAGCAGTCGGGATTTTGCGAGAAAATAGCCACTGCCTCTTCATTCGAGCCCGCATTATGACCGCCACATTCATAATCCAAAAAACGGGTTACTTCGAAAGTACGAAGCATGTGTAATCTTCGATAGATCCTCCCCGGATACGGTGGATAGTTGAAAAACATGTCATCTATGCCTGACCCAATAGGCACCATATCGACGATTCGTGAGGGGCCAACGCGCTTCGGCCACAGTTGGAAGTCCGGTCCGGGTCTCTCCGATACGATGGAGTCATCGAAAAGAGCATCGCCGTTGCTCTCTCCCGGCAGTATCTGGCGACTGTTTTCTTCCATTTTTGTCATCACCAGGTAATCACTCGACAATTGATTGAGGATTTTCTCGCGAAAACCATCACCCCAATACCAGGGATAAAGCATCAGGCGTGCGGAACGTTGTGGATGTTGAATCGCACGATCGATAGTTCCAAAGAGATTTCCGGCATGATCGGCCTGTGTCGTTCCATATGCATTCGGACAGGTTTCATCGCAGATACGAGCCCCGTTATCCCCCGTGGCAATTTTGAGGCCTTTTACCTGAGGAAATTGATCGAGAAACAGTCCGATCATTTCCGAGAGAAACGGAAGGCCCTTTCCATCTGCGCAAGTGCAGAGAGTTTCCAACTGCCTCCCATTGATAGTTACCCTGCCAATGGCTTCAGGACGGTGTTCGCGGAGATACTTCCACATTTCCGCATTTGGCAGAGGAACCCAAAAAGAAGCCCAAATATCCAACTCATGCTGCGAGCATAACCTGCTAAGTCCGGTTAAATAGTCACAATAGAGAGAGCGTGCTTTGCTGTGTGTGAAGTCGAAAATATTGAAAAGGCGCCAACAGCCATCGAAACCCTGGTCGGGATCCTTGTCCAGAGTCCAGCGCAGATAATCGTTTTCAATCCATATGCCAGTATATCCGTGAGCCTTATAGCGCGCCAAATCATCCGCAATCTCGGAGGGATGCTGATGGCGAAGAGGTTCGGCGAGCGCCAAAGGAAATGTCTTATTCAATCTCTGGCCTGGTCGAATCTGTCCGAGTGCATAAGACCATCGTGAAGACGCATGAGATGCAGTTAGTGCGGAGGCCGAGGTGAGAAAGCGTCGCCGATTCATCCGTAAATCCTGTCAAGCAATATATATAGAATCGTCACTATTCAACCGATCGGAAATTATTACCGTAAGAGTGGCGGGAAGACAGTATCGTAACTTGATCGCGCAACTCCTCCATGTAAAGCTCCATCCCACCAATTGTGGGCCGGTACTCTCAAGTGTTGAATAGCTGGTGCGAGCATTAGTGGGGAATGTTCCACCAGATGCCGACTGTTGGTGTATCCCAGGTATCTGTTCTAAATGGTGATGCAGGGAGTCCGTCTCGGTTGTAGAGATTCAGACCTTCAGGATCAGAAAACCAAGCGTATCGAACCGCCACTGGAGAAGGAACGTCCTTACTCGATACAACGACTTCATTGCCTTCAATGACTGCTTCTGCCCACGAGAATTTGTGGCCAGCTCCCGCAATTGCGAACTGCTTCAACGGGCCCCCGCCTTTTGTCACCAGGCCGGCACCTGTATGCGAGAACGTTAAATGTATCTTGTCTCCGGCGATCTTCATGGCCTCATACACTGGTCCTGAGTATTCGATCTTCTGACCATAATCTTTGGCGAGAGCGATGAGCGCGAGCCTGTCTCCAACGTCCTTCTTGTTGAGCGGATGGATATTGCGCGCCTCGCCAATATCAACGGCAACAGCCATACCAGTGTTCGGCGTGATCTTCCATGTCATCAGTTGAGATTCGCGCAACTCAGCCCAACCAGAAGCTTCATTCGGATCTTTGGGAGGACTTCCCAAATTCGCGAGTTGTACGAAGTAGAAAGGAAAATCGCCTATTCCCCAACGAGTACGCCATGATTCGATGAGTGTGGGAAAGATCGTCCGATAGTTATACCCGCGCAGTACGTTGGCCTCGCCCTGATACCAGATGACCCCCTTCATCCCGTAGGGAATGAGCGGTAATATCATTGCATTGAAAAGTACCGTTGGCGTGCCATCCCTCCGAGCAGTGGGTGGCTTTGGCTCCGATTCTGCAACAGCCGATGGCATAGGCTGAAACGCCGTCTCCACCTTTGCAACCCAGGGAGACATAATGACATATAAGCGTCCATTTCCCCAGAAATATGGTGAGACCATGCCACCCTTGCCAACCTCCTGACCGTTGAAATAGGTCGTATCGAAGTCGGAGATTGCGTCCAGATTGATCCTCAGATCTTTTCCAGTGAGTTCGGCGGAAACGGGTATAGTGCGCCGGACCCAGACCACACCGCCGTTTGGTATTCCAAAGTCCGTCCAGTCACCGGGATAGTTGATCGTCTTCCAATCTGCCGCATCAAAGTCAGGGTTTGCCCAACCAGCTTCAAACCCTTTATTACCCGGATCGATTGGACCGTAACGTTTCTCCCAAGCGGGGAAAGCATCCGCAAACCGGGCGGCATCGGCATCGAGGCTTCGGACGCTATTGATCAGACTATTCTCCTGGTCCTTGAAGGCAGGGATCGCGTCAAGCGCCTCCTTCGGTATCCATAATTCAGCCGCAGTTCCACCCCACGAGGTGTGGATGAGGCCAATAGGCACACCTGTTTCACGGCGAAGTTTCTTGCCGAAGTAGTAGCCAACAGCGGTAAATTGGGGCCGCGTCGCAGGTGAGGCTGATACCCAATGAGGAGTTCCCGTAATTTCAGTCACTGGATCCAGGGAGACATTCTTTGGAAAGAGCAGATAACGAAGATCAGGGTCTTCGGGTGCAGCAATTTCATCCGCATCCTTTAATTGATATTCCATGTTCGACTGACCGGAACATATCCAGACATCGCCCACCAACACATCGCTGATCACGATGGTTTCTGTTTTGCCGGACACCGTCAGCACGAAGGGCCCACCAGGTTTCAAACCGTTGAACGTAGCGATCCACCAGCCGTCCGGCCCCGCTAACGTGTCAGCCGTTGCGGCACCATCCGTTAAGGTGAGCGTCAGATGTTCCCCGGGTTCGGCGAAGCCCCAGATGGCAGCTTTTGAGTTTCTCTGAAGCATCATTTTGTCGCCAAAGATGGCGGCCAATTGCACTTTGGCATAAGCGGTCGCTGGCAGCGAAGCGATCAGAAGTACGTAGAATAGAGTCCGCCACATGGCTTCTCCGAAGGATCGTGGAATCAACGTCAGTGTTTGCTTTTTTGCTGCCCATCGTGTGCCTCCGTTGCGGTTGTCTCGCATCTTGCGCGTTCTTTCGCTCCGAGTGTATTTAACAGGGATTGCAAAGCAATTTATTTGAGTGGAAACGTTTCTCTATCTTAACGAAAAAAACTTTAGCAGAGCCAGCGTGAAGCTTGCAAGATTACGATCAGGTATTGTGCTGACTAAAGTATGAGTATGCAAATGAAACTCCACAAAACGGTAGGCCTTGTCAACTGACCTTTCGACATTTTATAGTCGAGGGCCAATTTATGGAAACGATACCACTTATACACTTAAAGACCGATGCCCACTTGTCTGATGGATTTTGGTCGGTATCCGCAATTCGTGGCTAAATGGGAACAGCTGGGAGGAAGGCCTGAAATGCACCGTTTCTTGGCTCGAGCCGCGCATAGCGCTACCTGTTATAGGGCTTCTATTTGGAGTTGTTGTCAAATGGACAGAAAGCCACCACGCTATCGGCATCACAGGCGCGAAGCAGTGGCGTTAGTTGCCGATCCCGGGCGGGATCGTTGAGGGACATGCGCGCTTCACCGTGTTTACGTCTCGTATGATCCGCATGGAGTGGTCAGCGAACGACCACTTCGTGGACCCACCCAATGTTCCGTATTTTCGTGATGCATTAGCTGGCGGTAGAGGAGCTTGACGAGTTAGAAATCAGTTATTGGGAAGAATCATGGCCAAACTGCACATGAATTATTCGGGATAATAACGTCCGATTCCATCGTTGGGTAAATGGCTGCCTGTTCGCTCAACGGTACGACGGAACCGTTCGCCGTGAGTTGGATCCCAGTTTCTCCATGAAGATGGGTTGGTGTTGGAGATGCGCGATGGCCTGCTCTCACCGTTATGACTGATGGCCGTGACGTAATATTCGCAAGCTGGCGCGTCAACCACATTGATTTTCCTTGCTGAGTCGGCTGGAGAAGCGTGCGAAGGGACGATTGCCGGATCGGTGTCTTTCCATGTCGCAGCTATACCTGAATAGACTTTTTGAAACGAGGTTTCGCCTCTTTTCTTGCGATAGAGCCGAAACTCGACGACCCCGAGGACTTTTCCCCACGTGAGGATCGCGGCACCGGAGAGGAGCTCTACTTGTAGGCCGTTCGGAGCAGAAGGAGGATGTTGCGATATATACAAAGGATATTCCAGCCCCGGCGAACTGCGGTGCTCAGAGTTCGTTGCTGTCAGACGAACGTGGTACTTTTTTCCATTTTCCAGACCATCAAGTCTAAAAATAGGCCCATCGGAATTACCACAACTGTTCCATGTGGCGGCATTGTCCGTGCTGAGTTCCAACTCATAGGCTGTCGCTGAAGCGACAGGAATGACTTTCACAATCGCGCCGGAATTCAAGGACTCAGTTCTGTTCACACTTGGAGCAAGAGGCACGGGGAGCCCTGTTGTGAGTTCCCAACAATGCTGACCAGCTGGCAACTTTACCGTGAACTGGTCGGCGTTCAGAGTCGTTGCCATCTTGTCCCCGTCAATGTAGAGGCTGACTTCTTTGGGGAGCTGAGAAAATTTGATCGTCACCTCTGAGAGAAGAGGGGCGAAGTAGTGGCCGCTTGGAAGGCCGCCCTCAGTGAGCTTTGCCGAGATACCCAGATCGGTGTCCTGGGTAGTCAGGCTGACACCAGCTGCCGCGATGGAAGCTCCATGAAACAAAGCCATTTCCCAGACATCTTTCCGATTCCGAATGATGCCTGAAGTTCCCGAAAATGCTGTTCTCCCTTCATAGAATTCGATTTTCTTTGAGGAGATGAAGATGAAGTCGCTGCCCTCGCCCGTATGAACGCGGCCACCGAAGGGTGTTCTCTCGGGCCGAATATTTTCCTTATGGGTGATAAGTATGATTGAATCCCCCATTCCCTCGGCCCATCTGCCGGACGTGGTGTCAGTTTCAATGGACGTGAAATGTTCAGACTCACTGTTAGGGTTTCCCGTCAGAAGTGTGATGTGAGGAAAGGCATCACCCTTACGTACAAACCAGGAGAAGCGGTGTGCTACCTGTGGGTTGAAGACCTTGTCGAAAATAATGAAATAATCGTCTCCTGCGAGCAGGATGTTGCGGCTCATGTACTCCGGCCAGGAATAAGTGTCTGTGCCGGGACGCGAGCAAATCTCGGCAAACTGCGCGAAAGAGAGATCGTAAAAAGGACGGGAGAGGACATTTTGTCCGATTGAGCAAAATGCACCATTCTTCCAGACCCCGAAGTTCGATGCGAAATCGGTGTCCTGATCTATCCGATCGCCTGCGTCTTCGGTTCCATTATGGCTGTAGCCTTTCCCAGCAGCATAAAAGTAGATGATGCCGCAGGTTCCTTCACTCCCATTTCCCCAGCGGTAGTTTGGGCCATCGTCGATCTGAACCAGATGTATGGATAGCTCCTGAGGCGTGTCCACTGCTGCCCGTAGTGTCAGACCGTAACCTGTGTATTTCGCACTGCGAAGATGGGGATTTGTACCGCGATTGTCCGGCTGTTTGTACATCACCGCGTAGGGGTCTACGTCATCTAGCGGTGTTTCCATATCTTGATCGGTGGGGCGTGCTGCCCACATAAGATGCTCGGCGATGATGGGGTTGTAGTCCTTGAGAGCGTTGCCCATGTACCACATGGCGCGCGGTGTTTTGCGACGATCGGAGTGTGCTCCAAGCGGTGGATGAAGCCGGCGCGGACCATCGGCCGGACTCACGATGCCCCAGTAGTGCCTTTTGGCACCAGCGTTGTGTGCGGATTGCTCGGAGATCATTTTCATGGTAGCGGCAGTCTCCCCTGCAAAGGGAGCGGTGAGCGCATTGACCAGCCAGTCTCCCAAAGATGCAAGCTGCGGAGAAGAGAAACGTTCGTAGCCATCCCGGCATTTCAGCAGAAAGTCTGCGCGGAGTGCGGGCTTAAGGAAGGCCCAAACGTAAGTACCAAGATTCTCGGTCCAACGCCCACCTTTCGCGTTCCACTGGGCGACCGCGGGCCGCGTGTGGTAGCGGGTGTTCAGCGTTAAATAGGCTTCCCACTCGTCGGCCCAGATGTCAGCAGCAGGATGATCGGGAAACAGGAAAGTCATCCCGGGTGGCACAGACTTCACGTCCGAAAGGAAATTTGGGTGTCCGGACAACATGCGCTGGGTGGGCATGTAATCCTCGTCGGCATGAACGTAAGCCATCAAGAGATACACACCCTCAATGTGTTTCTGTTGCTGTGCCGAAAGTTGGGAACGAAAGACCTGGTAGCCCGCAATCCAGTCGTCGAGAATCACCCGGCTACCCGTGGGGCCAAAACCATGGCTCTGGCGCACACCCGAGAGCGCGAGTTGGGTCACGATCTCCGCTTGATCAACAGTCCGATAGAACTCATCTGCATTTTTCCATGGGGCCACGGAGAAAACCTGTTTTGGAAGCGAGGCGTTTTCCGAATAGGAAAGTGACCACCCCTTGACCTTGTCGAGGTTTAGCGTTCCATACCAGTTTTGTAGATTGAGAGCGTGAGAAGTAGCAAAGATGCTTGATTTGTAGGTGGCACCCTCAGAGCTCCTCATCCCTTTTCCCAGTAATACAAGCTGGGTCATTGCTTCGATGTCTTTTGCATGATCATAGAAACTGATACAGGTCGAACGCGTGCCGTTAGCTATTTTCCAAACAAAGTGGAGCGTCGGTTGCTTGTAGATGAAGTCGACAGCAAGCCGTGTAGATGAGTGCCAGATTGCATACTCGTGGTCCTCCCACTGGTTTGGGCGATCGATGAAAACGGCAGCCGCAAAAGGAGCTTTGTCGGACCAGAAATTGGCGAAGGATGCCGCAAGAACATCGGTCCATGGCTCATAAAGAAGCAACGAGAATGGAAGTTTGCCGTTCAGGTCGACACCCGAAGCAACTCCGAATTGATTGTCCATGCGGACAGGAGCGATAGTCTCCCAGGGATAGTCGCCGTAGCTTTTCTCGGCAGCGTGCGGGAAATTGAATGGATGATTAGGAGACTCGCGGTAGTTGAAGTCGCATCCTGTCCACGCAAAGTCGAACTGTCCCCATGCATCGGCAGGAAGATATTCCATATCTTCCTGTAAACGGACGAAATCCGATCCAGCGACGCACTGGACAGTTGCTATGTACTTGTGATCGGTGCGGGTGATGTAGACGATACGATATGTCGAACGCAGTGGGCCATCTTCCAACTGACTGGTTTCGAGCGAGGCGATAGGATGTCCTGCGATCTTCAGCGTTGACGCACCTGACCATTTTCCATTGCAACAAAATTCGAGAAGCGGCCCTGGTGCTTCAGCCAATACCTTCTGTGACGCTGGAATCCGTACCTGAATATCCCCGCAATCAATCGTAAATCTATTGCCCTCATGTACAACACGAATACGCGCGGCCCCAGAAGCTGGACTCCCGGCCGCCCCTACGTATCTACGATAGGTTCGCGTCGTCCCTGCGGGAAGATCGGTGAAGAAGAGCAGCTCGGCTTCATGGTTGTGCCCGTCTGATGTCTTCCTCGGCGAAATCTGACAAGGAACCCTCTCACCAGTTTCAAGGCAAATCAATTCATCTACAGAAGAGCTTGTCCCGGAGACATCGACCCGATAAGAAAGCAGTGTGTGTGGCCAATGGTAGAAAGGATGATCGAAAGGAGAGTGAAGGGCGAACCCGCTCTCGTCCTGAGTAACCGCCCAGGATGACTGACCAGGCGATGGGCGGATGAATCTATTAGAAGAGAAGGGCATGAAACTTCCGGCGATTGCGGTGCAAAACTGTCGCCGGTTGAAACAGATTTCACGAGGTTTCATATTCCTCCATCGCTCAGAACTGGTCATCGAAGCTTAACCTGACCTTGCAGTGCTTCTGAGTCTGCATGGTGGAAAGCGCAATAGGTGGCTTCCTGGGGGCACCTGTATGGCACTCCTGAATGTCTGCGCCAATGGGCAGAGGCTGAACGCTGAACTCATTTGTGAATTCGATTTTGCAGGCAGTATCACCGCGAATATCATGGCAACTGCAATCCGGAAATAGCCGATGTGAAAGTGGTATGGCAAGATATGCGGTGATACTCCAATAGAGACTGCGCTGGCAAAATCGACGCATTCAGCATGCAGGCGACCATTTTATGAAAAACGTTTCCATGGTGTCAATTTTCCAGACACAACGAGACGAAAGAGTTGTTCCTGATAGTGCATGTATACATGTAGACATTGAAATAATGACTCTTACCTGGTTGACAGCCCTGGTATATAGTCGATACATTTCATTCGCTATGGGATCGTTTCCATCAAAAATCAATAATGACGGACAATTGTAGGCTTTACTCCGACGTCCCCATGTCCCGCCTTTGATGTGTTGGGTGGGTTCGGATGTGTCGATCAAATTGACTGTCTTTCCAGAGGATATTGATAGTGAACTTTACTCGCAGGGAATTTGTGGCCAATGGATTGGCCCTGACGACGTCTAGCACGCTCGATTGCTTTCGACGACATAACCCTGTGCCGTCGATAATGCTTGGGAAAGAAGCGGATGAGATGTTTTTTTACGACCGCGAGCGCTTCTTTGGTTTTTGGATAACGCAAAAACCATTGCTCGCTCAGCCGCGGCTCAATCGGCACTTCGCTGCGATCGCT
>Ga0137415_10000449_pt1 | contig 39003 bp, 37 predicted proteins | sample CZODoug3_1_1_16f_FD_183082 | JGI IMG/M metagenome (GOLD analysis project Ga0137415, IMG submission 183082) | Vadose zone soil fungal communities from Angelo Coast Range Reserve, California, USA - CZODoug3_1_1_16fungal (Hybrid Assembly) | ecosystem: Environmental > Terrestrial > Soil > Vadose...
CCGAGAATGTGGGTGATCGCCACACCCTCGCGGACTAGCTCGCGCGAGACGAGAATGGTCCGGTGGCACTCGAGCGGCTCGCGCTCGGCGCACATGAGCGAAATGCGATGGTCAGCCATCCCAGTCTTGAGGCGTTCGATGCCTCGGCGGAATAGATCCGTCTTGGCGAGCAGCGCGTAGCTCACCCGGCCGTCGACGTCGTAGCAGGCCGGGTCCTGGCTACGGGCGCCGAGCTCCTCCCCCAGAAACACGTACTGGATCCCCACTGCTGCGAGCGAGGCTTGTAGCTTCTCTCGTCTGAACTGCGGGTTGAAACGGCTATACGGGGTGGAACGGACGTCGGCCACAGCCGTGATGCCGTGAGGTTGGAGCAGCCCTACAAACCGCTCGATGGGGTGGTTCGAATGTCCGACGGTATGGATCATACTGCTTCCCGTGACATGGATCGGACGCGCAATTACCTTGCCTGAAACGGTCGGCTCTTCGCTAGAAGTGCTGTTCGAGGGCCCGGTCCATCATGTCCAAGTCTTCGAGCATTCGCTATTCGTTCGGCTTCACGGACGGGCGATCGCGACCACGCGCCGAGGTCGAATTTACCTGCGCGGGAGTGGCGCGGAGTTCTTCGACAATCCCTGGCTGATGCTCCACGAGTACTGCCACGTCATCAAACAGTGGGAGCCGCGCACACTCACGATTTGGAGCTACGCAGTGGAATGCCTTCAACGCGGATATTGGAACAATCGCTTCGAGGTGGAAGCCCGGGCCTTCGCAGATGCACATGCCAACCGCTTGCGGTCGCTGCTGAGATCAACGTCTTATCCCAACAACGCCTCGCGGTGATACAGCCGCCCGGCGATGAACACCAGCAACGCGCCAACGGCGAGCGTGACGCCAATCGAGAGCGCCAGGAAGGCCCCGGAGATGGGCTCATCGCGTAGCAAGCTCGTGATCAAAAAGTGCTGACTCAAAGACGGCACCGCCATCAATGAAGCCGTCGGCCGCAGTCCAAGAACACTGGCGAACACGAGAGGTAAGGTCGGTATCAGCAGAACCAGTCCCAGGTATGTCTGGGCTTCCCGATAGCTGCGCGTGAAGGCAGCGACGATGGTCATCAGCGCGGCACCCAACGGAACCAGCGGCAGGCAACACATCACTACCATCAAGGCTACGAGCGGACCGAAATTGACGCTCATCCCGAACCGTTCGAGTCCGGCAAACTGCAGCACGATGGCAAACGCTGACACGGTGAGCGACAGTGACAGCGTCATGAACGCACACGTAGCGAGCATCTTTCCGTAGATCAAGTGCTCACGACGTACGGGTACCGTCAGCAACGGTTCCAGCGATCCGCGCTCGCGCTCTCCCGCTGTCGCATCGATAGCCAGATACATGCCGCCCATGAGCATGGTCAACAGGACCAGGTAGCTGAGTGTACCGAGGGCAAGCACTGACCTACTCGCCGGAGTCGATACGTCCACATCGTGTATCACGATCGGCGACAGGACCAGCGGATCGATGCCACGTGCCATCACACGTAGGCGCGCAAGCAGCGATCCATACTGACTGAGTAGTGCTTTGACACGAGCGACGTCTTTGCCGTTGTTCACATCGGATGAGTCAACATACAGCAGCAATTGGGCAGGTTGCGACGCTTGAAAGCGTGAACCGAAGTCTTCCATCACCACCAGTACGAACGGCTTGCGATGCTCCTTAACAGCTTCGCGCGCCGCGGCATCATCGTACGAAGCGGTTTCGACTTTGACGCCGTACTGCCGTAAGTGAGCGAGCAAATTTGGCGCGCGCTCGGCGTGGGACACCGTCAACGTTACCGGCTTGTCCGCTCCGGAAGTCCCGCGCTCGATCGATAATGACAGCGCAGCTCCAAACAGCAACGGTCCAAATAACGGTCCGAAGATGAGGGCGGAGATGAGCGTCCGGCGGTCGCGCAGGTTCTCTCGGAACTCCTTGCGGAACACGCTGAGAATTGCCCACATTACGACAGTCCCTCGCCGGTCCCGATCAGCCGCACGAAGGCGTCCTCCAAGGTGCTTTCACCCGTCCGCGCACGCAGCTCTTCTGGCGTCCCGCTCGCAACGACCGTTCCATGCGCGATCACAACCACATCGTCACAAAGTGCTCCCACTTCCTGCATCACGTGACTGGAGAACAATACGCAATGCCCCTCATCGCGAAGCCGCCCCAGCAGGCGACGCAAACTGCGCACAGCCATGACGTCTAATCCATTGGTCGGCTCGTCCAACAAGATATTCCGAGGCCGATGGATGAGGGCGCGCGCGAGCGCGGTTTTGATACGTTGGCCTTGTGAGAAGCCTTTGGCAGTTCTGTCTGCGAATTCCTCCATCTCGAGGAGTGAGATCAACTCGACTGTCCGAGCATCGCGTTCCTCTCTGGCCAGTCCATGCAGAGCTCCGAAGTACGCTATGTTTTCGCGCGCGCTCAGATGCGGGTAAATGCCTGCGTTGTGAGGCAAGACGCCCATACGTCGCCGCGCTTCAAGGGGCTGACTCACTACGCTCACACCATCAATCAACGCGTCCCCAGCCTCAGGCGCGATCACCGTGTAGAGAATACGGAGGGTCGTAGATTTACCGGCTCCGTTGGGACCTAACAATCCGGTAATGCGGCCGTCGGCGGCACGCAGGCTCACGTCGCGGACCGCGGTGACGCGGCCGAAATGCTTCTGCAGGCTATTAGCTTCAATCAAGGCGACGGGCCACCAACGGTTATAAAGAACGGCATCGGCGTGTCGTTCCGGACGCACGAGACGTCCAGGCCCTCGATCCTCCCCAGCCCCACAAACTTTGCCATCACCCGATCCACGCAGGGAGCCGTCAATTGCCCGTGCCCAAATCCCTTCATGACAACGTGGATACTGTGAGAGAACCCGCGTCGTGCCAGCTCTGCATCGGCGGGTGGAGTTACAGGATCATCTGCGCCGGATAGAATCAACGCCGGCACTTCAGAGTGTAAGTCGGCATGGAAATCCGGGTCGATGGGCCCTCGCGGCCAGACAGAGCACATGCTCTTCAACCCATCGAGTTGCGCCGTCCCTAAATACGTCTTCTCCATCTCGGCTCGGTTCACCTTTGTGAGATCCCAGAAGGGAACATCTTCAGTGCAAACGACGCTGTTGTGCATTCCATACGCGAGGGCGTCGCCATAAGAGCGGTTGACCATCAAAAACTGAGAGGCAAGCGGCGTGAAGTTGGCTGAGGCTGTCGCGCCATGCAACATCAACGGCAGAAGCGCTGCTTGTTCGGCAGTGTAGCTTGCAAGCCGCAGGACCGTAGCCAGGTGGTAGCCGGTGAATTCGAACTTCGAGGATTCGCCACTGGTGGGATCCGAGAGAGTTACTGGTACCGCGTGCGCCTGCAGAGAGCTACGTAGCGAGTGATACGCCACCGTTGGATCGCCGAAGTGCTTGCTGCACTCAGTGTCGTGAGCGCAGCGAGCGAATATATGTGATAGAGCCTGCTCCGCATTGAATGCAGTGGTTGTGCCGAGTGCTAGCTGCGGTGGAACCACCCCGTCGAGAACCACGGCGCGAGTCCTGCTCGGAAAGCGGCGCACGTAGTGTTGGGCAACACGCGTTCCGTATGAGACTCCATACAAATTGATTCGCGCATAGCCCAGGGCGGCGCGGACCGCGTCGAGATCTTGAACGGCGACGCTTGTTGTATAGAACTCGACACGCGAGGTCTTTTCCAACGTCGTCAGGCAGCGGCGTGCATTAGCCGCGATTTCAGCGTCGGTGGCGCGATAGAGGTCATCGTCATCGAGTGTGCAATTCAGTGGGTTCGACTTCCCGGTGCCACGCTGGTCAACGAGGACAATGTCGCGGTCGCGATGAATTCGCTCGAACGAGAACGCCGCCGACGCATAGAACGTCGTCGCTGCCATACCAGGACCGCCAGCGAGGACGAACAACGGGTCCGGCTGCTTGTGGCGATTGATAGCCGGCACTCGCGCAACGCGAAGCGAAATGTGCCGCCCACCCGGGTCGGCCGGATTCTCTGGAACGCTCAGATCACCGCATTCGGCCAGCACTACGGCCACTTTTGCGGGATCTTCGAGCTGGCAGGAAACCAGCGCCAGCGACGCCAACGCGGGCGCCGAAGCGCCGGTGGTACCCAAAGGGGCTGCACCTGTGGCCTCCCTGCCAACGGACAACAATCCGATCACCAGAAGCAATGAAACGGTCCGGAAATTCACGCGGCGCGCGCCCTGGCCTTGTTCGTAAAACTTGCAGCCCTACAATACGCGACACGCCTTTTTGGCAGCCACGACCTGGACCTCGAATTCAATGCGTTTCGCCCAAACCTTTGACGTCATCGTCATCGGCGGCGGCCATGCCGGTACTGAAGCGGCAATGGCGGCCGCCCGGATGGGCGTGCGTACGTTACTTCTGACGCAGAGCATCGAAACGCTCGGTCAAATGAGCTGCAACCCGGCCGTCGGGGGGATCGGAAAAGGTCATCTGGTTCGGGAAATCGATGCCCTGGGTGGCGTGATGGCGCGCGCCACCGATCGGGCCGGCATTCAATTCCGCACCCTCAATGCCAGTAAGGGACCGGCAGTGCGGGCCACGCGTGCGCAAGCGGACCGCCAGCTCTACAAGCAGGCGATCCGAACCGTCCTTGAAAACCAGCCGAATTTGACGCTGTTCCAGCAGGAAGCGGGCGACCTCCTGGTCGACGGGCAAACGGTCCGAGGCGTAGTGACCGTGACTGGCATTACCTTCGAGGCACCGTCGGTTGTGCTCACAGTAGGTACGTTCCTCGGCGGTCGCATTCACGTGGGTCTGGATAACTACCAGGGCGGTCGAGCCGGTGATCCACCGTCGAATAAGCTTGCCGCGCGCCTGCGCGAGTTGGCGCTGCGCGTTGGCCGCTTGAAGACGGGTACACCGCCTCGGATTGACGGCCGAAGCTTGGACTTCTCCGTAATGGACGCCCAGCCGGGCGACTGGCCCACTCCAGTGTTCTCGTTCCTGGGGCGCGACAGTGAGCACCCTAGACAGCTCAATTGTTTCATTACAAATACAAATGAGCGCACGCACGAGATCATTCGCGCCGCCACCGATCGCTCGCCGATGTTTACCGGCGTCATCGAAGGCGTCGGCCCGCGCTACTGCCCGTCAGTCGAAGACAAGGTCGTGCGGTTCGCTGACAAGGTGTCGCACCAGATTTTCGTCGAGCCGGAGGGCCTCACCACGAACGAGGTGTACCCCAACGGCATTTCCACGAGCCTGCCGTTCGATGTGCAGTACGAGTTTGTGCGGAGCATTAAAGGCTTCGAGAACGCCCATCTCACGAGGCCCGGCTACGCCATCGAGTACGACTTCTTTGATCCGCGGGATCTGAAGCCATCCCTGGAGACCAGGAGTCTCGACGGGTTGTTCTTCGCCGGCCAGATCAACGGCACGACGGGCTATGAAGAAGCAGCCGCGCAAGGCCTGATGGCCGGCATCAACGCGACCCTCAAGTGCAAAGGCCGCGAGGCCTGGCTGCCTAAGCGCAGCGAAGCGTACATCGGTGTGCTCGTCGACGACCTCGTGACCCGAGGTACACGCGAGCCGTACCGTATGTTCACGAGCCGCGCCGAGCACCGCCTGCTGCTCCGGGAAGACAATGCCGACCTGAGACTGACGCCCATGGGTCGTGAGCTCGGATTGGTCGACGACGAACGCTGGCGACTGTTCGAGGAAAAGCGACGGCTTTCGGACCTCGAGTTTCAGCGGTTGAACTCGACGCGCATACAGCCGAATGGTGTGTCGTCGGAATGGACAGATCGAGTGCTAGGCGCGCCCCTCAGTCGCGACTTCTCCGCGTTCGAGTTGCTTCTGCGTCCGGAAGTGGATTACGACGATCTGCTGGAGATTGCAGGGCAGCCGGATTGGTCGCAGGTCGACGATCGTTTGCCCGCCCAGGTTCGGACGCAAATGGAAGTCCGCGCCAAGTACTCGGGCTACATTGAGCGGCAGCAGGATGAAATCGAGCGCCAGCAGCGTAACGAAGAGACGCGCCTCCCCGATGACCTCGATTACCTACAGGTCGCCGGACTGTCGAATGAAGTCCGCCAGAAGCTCAGCGACGCTCGTCCGGTCACAGTTGGGCAGGCGGGCCGCGTGCCCGGCGTGACGCCAGCCGCCATCTCCATCCTGCTCGTACACCTCAAGAAACGCACGTTGAAAGACAAGGCTCGCGTGGCATGAGTGCCTTCATTGATAAATTGACGGCCAGTTGGGAGCGCAGCAACTCGTTGGTCTGCGTCGGTCTCGACCCCGAGATCGAGCGCCTTCCGCGCGACATCGCCATGCAACCGTCGCCGATCTTCCAATTCAACAAGGCGATCATCGACGCGACGGCTGATCTCGTCTGTGCCTACAAGCCGCAGTTTGCGCACTACGCGGCGTATGAGGCGGAAGATCAGCTGGAACGTACGATCGAGTACATCCACCGCAGCTATCCCGGAATTCCGGTCATTCTCGATTCCAAGCGGGGCGATGTCGGTAACACGGCGGTGCGCTACGCGATCGAGGCTTTCGAGCGCTATGGCGCTGACGCCGTCACGGTGAATCCGTACCTGGGCGGAGACTCCCTCGAGCCCTTCCTCCAGTACGAGGACAAAGGCGTGATCATCCTGTGCCGCACTTCGAATCCGGGCGGGCGAGACCTGCAGGATCTCGATGTCGGTGGGCGGAAGTTGTATCAGGTCGTGGCGGATATGGCTGCGCGGCAGTGGAATAGTCGTGGGAACTGTCTGCTCGTTGTGGGCGCCACACAGCCTCGCGAGCTCGCGGAGGTTCGCGACATTGTCGGCAAGATGCCGTTCCTCGTTCCGGGGGTAGGCGCGCAGGGCGGGGATGTTGCAGCGGCGGTGACCAACGGTCAGACAGATGACGGTACCGGTTTGATCATCAGCTCTTCCCGCGGCATCCTGTATGCCGGCTCCGACGGCGATAATTTCAGCGCCGCGGCACGTGCGGCAGCTCTTGCACTGCGTGATCAGATCAACGTCAGCAGATCCAAACGTGCTCGCTGATGCGCGCAGCGTAATCTTGGATGCTTGATCGTCGAACCCGCTGGACTGCCCTGGCAGTCGTTCTACTTGCAGCCCAGGTTGGCTGCTCGCGGGCACCCGACTCCGGTAACACCACCACCCCACCGGCCGCGGCAAGCGCAATTCTACTGCGCGGCTCAGGCGCCGAGCCGGACTCCCTGGATCCTCAAAAAGCCCGCTCGGTCGAGTCACAAAACATTCTGCGTGACCTGTGCGAGGGTCTGACCACACTCGACAAGAGTGCAGGCGTGGCTCCGGGTGTAGCAACCGACTGGACTGTCAGCGCAGACGGGAAGAAGTACACCTTCAACCTGCGCCCGGAAGCGCGCTGGTCAAATGGCGAACGGGTTGTCGCCACGGATTTCGTCGCCGCCCTGCGGCGCCTGGCCGATCCGGCGACTGCCTCGTCTTACGCGCAGGTGGTTGATGTCATCGAGAATGCGGGTGACATTGTTGCAGGTAAGAAGCCTCCCGAGGCGTTGGGCGTCTCCGCACCCACAGATTCGACGCTGATCATCGACCTGGCGACACCTGCTGCCTATCTGCCGAGCCTGCTTTCACATACGAGCGCATGCCCGGTTCATCGCCCAACACTGGCTCAACATCCGACGGAGCTGGCAAAGCCCGGCGTCATGATCTCGAACGGCGCCTTCGTCTTGAAGGAATGGGTACAGGGCTCCCACATCCTGGCCACCCGCAATCGGAGCTACTGGAACGACGCCGCGACACGGCTCGATGGAGTCAAGTACCTGCTCATTCCAGATGAGAGCGCCGAGCTCACCCGTTATCGGGCCGGCGGCCTGCATACCACGTACGTGGTCCCTCGTGGCCAGTTCGACTGGATCCAGGCCAATCTCGCGGACCAGTTGCACATTGCGCCGCAGTTGGACACCTACTACTACGGCTTCAATCTCAACAAACCCCCGTTCAAGGATAATCCCGGACTGCGCCGCGCGCTGTCACTGGTGATTGATCGGGAAATGCTCGTGCAGCGAGTGCTGCGCGTCGGCGAGCTGCCCGCGTATGGTTGGATTCCCCCTGGAGTCAACAACTATACGTCGCAGTCATTTGACTATCGCGACAAACCGCTTGCCGAGCGGATTGCCGAAGCGCGCCGCCTCTACGCGCAGGCCGGATATTCAGCTGCCAGACCGCTGCGGTTTGAGCTGCGTTACAACTCCGGAGAAGTTCACAACAAGGTGGCGGTGGCGCTGACCTCGATGTGGAAGGCAGCGTTGGGGGTCGAGGCACGCATGACCGCCGTCGAATTCAAATCGCTCCTCCAGGATATCGACAGCGGCAACGTGCAGATGTTCCGTTCCAGCTGGCTGGGTGACTACAACGACGCCTATACGTTCGCGCAGTACTTCAAAAGCAACTTCGGTATCAACCTGCCGCACTACCGAAGCGCCGAATATGACTCACTGATTGGCAAAGCCGGCGTGGAAGCGGACGCGACGCAGCGCCGGGAGCTGCTGGAGGCGGGAGAGCGTGTGATGTTGGGTGACCATCCACTGATACCCATTTACTTCTACGTTAACAAGCACCTGGTCAAACCCGAAGTAGAAGGCTGGTACGATAACGTGATGAATGTGGTTTACAGCAAGGATCTCAGTCTACGCAACCGACGCTGAAGCTCGCTCAGGCAGCCACGCGGCGCAATCCCGCACCCGTCAGATCGTGAACGAACCTGCCATACCAATTGTGGATATCGTGCTGTCTGACCGCAGCCAACATCTGCTCGTGCCGCTGCTGCCGCTCGGGCAGCGGCATGTTCAACGCGGTCTGCAGCGCCTTCGCCATCCCGCGCTTGTCGTACGGATTGACCTGCAATGCGCTTCGAAGCCCCTCCGCGGCACCGGCCATCGGTGACAGAATCAACACTCCCGGATCCTCGGGATCCTGCGCGGCGACGAATTCCTTGGCCACGAGATTCATTCCATCGCGCACGGGAGTGACCAGGGCAACCTTGGCCGCCCGCAGAAAGCCCATGGTTGTAGCATGCGTGTAGTCGCGGTTTAAATAGCGTATCGGCGTCCAGTCAGCTTCCGCAAACCGACCGTTGAGCCGGCCGGCGCATTGCTCCAATCCTCTGCGGATCTCGCCATATGCCAACACATCCGAGCGGCTGGGCGGCGCGATCTGCAGAAAAGTCACTTGCCCCTGGTTCTCCGGAAATTCTTCGAGAAACTGCTCGTAGGAGGCAAAACGCTCGGTCAGTCCCTTGGTGTAGTCGAGGCGATCGACACCAATAATCAACTTGCGGCCCATCAGGCTGACCGCCATGCGTTGCACAGTGTCCTGCGAGTGAGTCATCTGCGCCTCGGTGATCACGCTATCGACGTCGATTCCGATGGGATAGGCACCAAGACCAACGCTCCGTCCGGCGATCTGTACGCGACGGTTCGCAGGAAATACTGCCGGTGGTGGGTCGAGGCAGGAGACGAACGAGCGCACGTCGTCCTCCGTCTGAAATCCGGCGAGATCGTACTGGCCCATGTCACTGACCAACTCCGGGTAGTTCGGCAGCAGGCGCAGGATCTGCAGGTGCGGAAAGGGGATGTGCAGGAAGAATCCGATCGGCCCGTCAAAGCCCTGCTGCCTCAGGTACCGGCCCAGGGAAATGAGCTGGTAGTCGTGGACCCAGACGGCATCGCCTGGCTCGAGGATCTTCATGAGCTGGCGGGCAAACTGCGCGTTAACGGCCTGGTACGCCTCGTACTGACGGTGCTCGTGTGTAAAACGATCCGGAAAATAATGGAAGAGCGGCCAAAGTGTCCCGTTGCAGTAGCCGTTGTAGTAAGCGTCGAACTCGGCGGGTCTGAGGTCGATGGTTGTGAAGCGGATGTTTCCTCGCGTTACAACCTCTGGCTCCTCAGCGGGACTGTCTGAGGTCTCACCACTCCAGCCGAACCAGACGCCGCCGGTGTGATGGAGTGCCGCCAGCACGCCCACGGCCAAGCCTCCCGGCGCAGCGCCGCGTCGTGGCAGCGAAATGCGATTGGAAACACAGACTAAACGTCTCACCGAGGGAAAACGGCCGTGACCCCGGAGGGTTCCGGGAACCGGACAATGTTAAATAGCCATCCAGCGCGCCGCGACCGGCGCCGGCGGGCTACCGCATCTGCAGCCACCCCATGCTGGGCCTGAATCTCAAAGCCCGCACCTGCCCCGCTGCCACGTCCAATGGCAGCACCCTGACGCCGGCGTCCGTGAGGAAGTGCTGGACCATAGTCAGTATGGTCTCGAACGTCTCCTGCGCCTGGGGGTGGTCGGACAAGTGAGCGACCACCCGGGCCTGAAGATTGCGGGCACTGGGAGCTACCTCACGCATTGACTCGACGCAGCGGTCGAGCAGGAGCAGCTCAGTAGCCAAAGTAGAATCCGTCATATCCACAGGCTTGGGATTCCGCACGATGCAGCGCAAATGCAGCAGCGCACCGGCCTCCTCAACCGCATCGTAAACGCAAACCGCGATCGCGGAACGCAGCTCTGTGATGAGGATCGCATCGTCCGCGGCGACCTCAAAGCGGTCGGGCGCGACGGTAATTTCCCGTTGTGTGGGCATCTGATGTTGTATACCGCCACGTCGCATGTGAGTGGGCTCCCTGATTCTCAAACTATGACGTGCAGCACGTTGCGGTGCGTAGAATACGGTAACCCGTAACGTTGGACATGCACTCATGAAAATCTTTTTTGCAGCGTTGCTCGCGTGCGTCGTGTCACAGGTCAATGCTCAACAAATTACGTCACCCTTGTCGTCAATCCGCGTCACGGGGGATGCGATCGTCACTGCAAAACCAGACCGGGCCTGGATCGATGTCGGTGTTCTGACACAGGAGAAGCAGTCGCAGAACGCGGCCACACAAAATGCGAAGCAGCTGGAAAGCATCCTGGGCGCGTTGCACAAGCTGCTGGGCGCGGATGCGGACATCAAAACAATCAACTATGCGCTGAACCCGGATTATCAGTACCGGCCCATCGGCGGCAAGTCCTCTGTCAGCTCGTATACAGCGTTGCACGTCGTGCGAGTTACAGTGGACGATCTGGATAAAGTCGGTCCGGTGATCGACACTGCAACACAGGCCGGTGCGAATCACGTCGAGAGCGTTCGCTACACCGTGCGCGACCAACAGGTGTTGCATTCACAGGCGGTGCGGGAAGCAGCCTTGAAGGCGCGCGCCACTGCCGATGCGCTCGCAGCGGCACTCAACTTGAAGATCACTCGCATGGTGTCAGTTGAGGAGGGGGGCGATGGCTCGCCTCCAGGTGCGGATGCGGGCGACCTTCGGGACCCGTCCGGAGCTGCGCCAGCTCCGGTACAGTCGAGCTCGTTTGTCGTCACCGCCAACGTTACGTTGACAGTCGAAGTCAGTACGCATTAGAAGTGGTTATCTTACCCGGCGCCTCGCCGGCTACTCGGCGGGGGTCGCGCCTGCGCGATCCCCCCAAGGCGTTGGCCGCAGGCCATGAGGAGAGTTAGCCATGACGATGGTTAGACAGCTCATCGATCGGAAGGGCCGGACCTTGTATTCAGTCGAGCCCGAGGACCCCGTTCTCGAGGCCATACGGCAGATGGCCGACCATCACGTCGGCGCCCTCCTCGTCATGAAGGGCACGGAGCTGCAGGGCATCATCTCCGAGCGCGACTACGCCCGGAAAGTCATCCTGCATGGCCGCTCCTCGGCCGAAACGCCGGTCTGGCAGATCATGAGCTCGCCGGTGATTACCGTCTCACCCGACCAGACTGTGCAGGACTGCATGCATCTCATGACCGAGCGCCGGGTTCGCCACCTTCCGGTGGTGGATGGCGGCCAGGTCGTGGGCATGGTGTCCATCGGGGACCTGGTCAAGGCTGTGATTGAGGAGCAGCAGCAGACGATTGAGCAGCTGGAGAGCTACATCCACCACTGAGGACGGTCGCGGGACTGGGGAAAGGGAGACTGCGACCCGAAGTAGTTGATTGGCAGAAATAATCCCCAGTCGGCCAACCGTTTGCAGGAGGAACCCGGGCCGCAGCCTCCCCACTAAGATGCCTGGATTTCGTGTTTGGTTGCAGTGAAGTGCGCCAAAGAGACACTGGACTGCGTTAAAAAACGCGAAGTGGTCTCATCGCAAGTCGAGATTTCTCGTTTATTGCAGTGCAGCTGAAGCTTTGCACCGTGTTGGTGCAAAGGTCACTTTCGCCAGAAGGCGGGCGTGAACAACACAATCACACTGAAAATCTCGAGTCGGCCGAGGAGCATCGCTCCCGTACAAATCCAGGTCTGCGGCCCTGTAAGCGCATGCAGGTTGCTGGTAGGCCCATCCGAATGCAGCCCGTGCGCCGTGTTGTTGATGGACGCAACAGCCGCCCCCACAGACGCCGGCAACTCCAACCCCGTCAGCAACAGCGCAAATGTCACCAACGCCGCGGTCATGAAGTACAGAAAGATGAAGCCGAGCACCGCGCTGGCCACGCGATCCGGAATCGGCCGGCCGCCCACCCGGACAGGTGCCACTGCACTGGGGTGAACGAGAAGCTTGAGCTCGTGGCCAGCCTGTTTCGCCAGCAGAAGCGCGCGAAACATCTTGATGCCCCCACCTGCCGAGCCCGTGCTACAGATGATGCAGGACAGAAAAAGCATCCAGAAGGGCGCGAACACGGGCCACGCATCCACGTTCTGGGTCACCAGGCCCGTGGTCGTCGCCATCGATACGACGTTGAACGCTGCGTGACGAAACGAGATGAAGAAGCTCGGGTAGGTATCGTGCCACCACAGCAGCACTGCGATCACCACGATGCTGAGTCCGAGGACGGTGACCACCGCTCTGAATTCCGGATCGCGGGTGTAAGGCTCCAGGGACAATCTGCGCAGAGCGACAAAGTGCCGTGCGAAGTTCAACGATGCAATGAGCATCAAAGCGATCAGCACGAATTCGATGGCTGCGGAATTGAAGTAACCCACGCTGGCGTCGTGCGTGGAAAAGCCGCCCAGTCCCACCGCTGAGAAAGCGTGGCAGATGGCATCGAACCAGGACATGCCGCACACACGCAGAGCAACGATCCCCACCGCCGTGATGAGCGTGTACACGAGCCAGAGTGACCGGGCCGTCTCGGCAATGCGCGGCGCGAGCTTGTCATCCTTGACCGGGCCCGGCGTCTCGCCTTTGTAGAGCTGCAACCCGCCGACTCCCAGCAAGGGCAGCACCGCGAGTGCCATGACGATGATGCCGAGGCCACCGACCCACTGCAGCTCGTGGCGCCAGAAATTGAGCGAAGGGGCCAGCCTGTCCAGGCCGACCAACACGGTTGAGCCCGTCGAGGTCAATCCCGACATCGTCTCGAAGAAAGCCCGCGTGAACGTCAGGTCGGGCAGCGCCATCAAAAGGGGAATGGTTGCCAACGCCGACGTCGCAATCCAGACCAACGTCACCAGCAGGAAGCCGTCTCTGGGTTTCAACTCCCGTTTCCAGCCCGTCGTTGCCGCCACCATCAGCAACCCCGTGCCGGTACTACTCGCGGCTCCTATGACGAAATACAGCGAAAGTCCATCGCCCGTGAAAATCGAGCATCCGAGCGGCAAAAGGTAGGTCGCGCCGAAAAACGCAAGTAACAGCCCGAGAACGTGCGCTACTGCGAGCACTCGTGCGGGTCCCTAGCGCGAGGTTCGCAGGAACAGCCGCTCGACAGCCTCGAGGTGCCGGCGGTCGGAGAGGAACAGAATCGCATGGTCGTCCGACTGCACCACAGTGTCATGGTGCGCCATGATTACATCTTCCCCGCGCACAATAGCGCCGATAGACGTCCCCTCGGGCAGAATAATCTCCTCGACTCTTCTGCCAACGACGCGCGAGCTGTTTTCATCGCCATGAACGACAGCCTCGAGTGCTTCCGCAGCCCCGCGCCTGAGTGAGTGCACACGCACAACATCACCCCGCCGAACGTGGGCCAACAACGAGCCAATCGTGATCGTTTGAGGCGAGATCGCGATATCGATGCTGCCGCTCTCAATCAAATCTGCGTACGACGGCTTGTTGATGAGTGCCATGACCTTGTGTGCCCCGAGCCGTTTGGCCAACATAGCCGACAGGATGTTGGCTTCCTCAGAGTTGGTGAGGGCGGCAAACACATCAGCGCTGTCGATGTTCTCTTCGATCAGCAACTCTTCGTCCGCCGCATCGCCGTTGAGAACGATCGCGTTCTCGAGCAGCTCGGATGCCTTCCGGGCGCGACGCAGATCCCGCTCGATGAGCTTCACCTGGCTGCTTTTCTCCAGCGCACGGGCGAGCCTGAAGCCGATGTTGCCGCCCCCGGCAATGACGACCTTCTTGACGGGATCGTCCTGCTTGCGCATCTCGCTCATGACCCGCTTGATGTCCGCGCGCGCGGCGAGAAAGAACACCTCGTCACCGCTTTCAATCACGGTGTCGCCCTCGGGCGGGACGCTACGGCCCGCACGATAAATGGCGACAACGCGCGCTTCGGCCTTGGGCAGATGCTCCGGGAGCTCGCGCAATCGTTGGCCGACGAGAGGTCCGCCTTTGAGCGCACGTACGCCGACCAGCTGTACTTTGCCATCGGCAAAATCCAACACCTGCAATGCGCCGGGATACTTGATGAGTCGCTCGACGTACTCGGTGACCAGCTGCTCGGGGCTGATAAACACGTCGACGTTCAGGGCGTCGTCGCCGAATAACCCGGGCCGGCTCGTGTACTCGGCCGAGCGTATGCGAGCAATCTTCGTCGGCGTGCGATACAGCGTGTACGCGATCTCGCAGGCCATCATGTTGACTTCGTCACTGCTGGTGAGCGCGACGATGATATCGGCTTCGGGAGCGCCCGCGGCCTCGAGGACCGTTGGATAAGAGGCATTGCCGGCTACGGTGCGGATGTCCAACCTGTCCTGCAGGTTGCGCAGAATGTCTTCATCCAGGTCAACGACCGTGACTTCGTTGGCCTCCTCGCGAGAAAGACTGTGGGCTGCGCTGCGACCCACCTGCCCTGCGCCGAGGATGACAATTTTCACATCGGCTCCAGGTATTCAACCATCATCCATTTCGAGCCTTGATGCTCGAAATTCACTTCGACACGCGCCGTGGACCCGTTGCCCTCGATGTTGAGGATCACGCCTTCGCCGAATTTCCGGTGACGGACACGCCCACCCAACCGCATGCCCGGCATGACAGGCTCCTCGGAGCGAGCCCGCGACATCGCGACAGGACGCACAACCTGAATACGAGGCCGCACTTCCTCAATCAAGTCGTCCGGCACTTCCTTGATGAAACGAGAGGGCATCCCATAGCTATCAACGCCATGCAGCCGGCGTTGTTCAGCGTACGTTAGAAAGAGCTGCTTCATCGCGCGCGTCATTCCGACATAGCACAAACGACGTTCTTCCTCGAGGCCGTCAATGTCGTTGAGAGAGCGTTGATGCGGGAACAGACCATCCTCCATCCCGCTCAGGAACACCATAGGAAATTCCAGGCCCTTCGCGGTGTGCAGCGTCATCATCTGCACGCAATCTTCCCAAGCGTCGGCCTGTCCCTCGCCAGACTCCAGTACGGCGTGTGCCAGGAACGACTCTAACGGCGGCAATTCACCTTCAATTCCCTCTGGGGTGAAACCGCGCGCAGCGCTCACTAATTCGTCCAAGTTCTCGACGCGGGCTTCGCCACGATCAGCCTTGTCGCGTTTGTAGTGCTCGATCAAGCCGCTGCCTTGGAGGACGTGATCAACCTGTTCGTGCAAAGCCAGTCCGTTGATCTCACGCGCCAGGCGTTCAATGAGGCCCATGAACCCACTCATCGCAGTCGCCGCTTTGGCACCTAGAGAGCCGTGGCCACTGATGCAAGCCGCGGCAGCGTCCCACAGCGAGCAACCCGCCCCCTTGGCGTACTCGCGGACGGTGTCCAGGCTTTTGGCGCCGATGCCCCGCGTGGGCAGATTGACCACCCGCTCAAAGGATTGATCATCGCGTCGGTTCGATACGAGACGCAAATAGGCCAGCGCGTCCTTGATTTCGGCCCGCTCGAAGAACCGCAGTCCCCCGTACACCTTGTACGGAATCCGCCCTGACAGAAACGCTTCTTCAAACACCCGGGACTGGGCGTTTGATCGATAGAGGATGGCGATCTCGCGGCGTTGGCCGCCATGGGCCACCCAATCGCGAATCCGGTGGCTCACAAACTCCGCTTCGTCACGCTCATTGAACGCGGCATACAGCCGGATCGGGTCGCCGCGCTCGCCGCTCGTCCACAGGTTTTTGCCCAGGCGCCCCGAGTTGTTGGAAATCAGGCCATTCGCAGCCGCCAGGATGGCTCCGGTGGAGCGGTAGTTTTGCTCTAGTCTGCACAGTTTTGCGGTTGGGTAATCTCGGCGGAACTGATGCAGGTTTTCGACGCGCGCGCCACGCCAGCGATAAATCGATTGGTCATCGTCGCCGACCGCGAAGGGATGGCCTTCGGTGCCCACGAGCAGCTTCATCCAGGCGTATTGAATGGCGTTCGTGTCCTGAAACTCGTCAATCAACACGTGGCGAAAGCGTCGCCGATAGTGTGCGAGCAAATCGGCGTTGTCGCGCCAAAGCTCAAACGCACGTAACAACAGCTCCGCAAAATCGACGACCCCCGCTGTAGCACACGCGGCTTCGTACTCTGTGTAGAGTTTGATTAACTGGTGGCGCGTTGGATCGTTGCCGTCCTTCAGGGAAGCGGGCCTGTGCCCTTCATCTTTGTTCGAGTTGATAAACCACTGCACCTCGCGCGGTATCCAGCGGTTCTCATCGAGGTTCTGCGACCGAATGAGCTTCTTGATCAGACGCTGCTGATCCTCGGAGTCGAGAATCTGAAATCCCTGGGGAAGCCCGGCCTCACGCCAATGCAGACGCAGGAGCCGATGGGCAATGCCGTGGAAAGTCCCGATCCACAGGCCACCGCCGGGGATTCCCAGCAATTGCTCGACGCGACCGCGCATCTCGCCCGCGGCCTTGTTCGTGAACGTTACGGCCAGGATGCCGTGCGGCGAAGCGTCTTCGGCCTTGATCACCCAGACGATGCGATGAGTGAGCACCCTCGTCTTGCCGCTGCCGGCACCGGCCAGCACCAGCACTGGCCCCAGCGGTGCGGTCACAGCCTCGCGCTGTGCCTCATTCAGCGGGTTCAGTATGGGGGCAAGCTCGTTGGAAGGATCTCCTGGCATGGGGGGCGCATTCTACAAAATTACGCGGGCCCCTATTCGCTTTCAATGACCCCTTTTTCCGCGAACTGCAGAAGTGCGGCAATGAAACCGAGCAGTACGGGTCCGATGATCAGACCTAGAATTCCAAATGCCGAAGCGCCACCGATTGCCCCTACGAATACCGCTAGAGTGGAAACCTCGGCCTGCTTCGCCGTGAGGTACGGTCGCAGGAAGTTATCCATCACACCGACACCGGCGCTCCACACACCGAGGAAGATGGCGGCGCCCCAGCGGCCTTGAGTCATCAGGTACAGCACGGCGGGCACCAGTACGATCGCCGACCCGACCGGAAGGAAGGCCGCGATGGTCGCCAGGACGCCGAACACCACCGGCGACGGCAAGCCCACCAGCTCAAAGCCGATGCCTGAAAACGTTCCTTGAATCAGCGCGGTTGCAACCGAACCGAATACAACGGCTCGCGTGACATCACCGAGATAGGCCATGAGTTGCCCTCGCGGCCGCGGCTCCATCGGAATGAATCCGATGAGACGCTTGAGCATGACGCGCCCGTCGCGCAACAGGAAGAAAAGCAAGAACAGCATCATAAAGAATCCAAGCAGCGATCCCATGATGCCCAGCGCGAGACTGCCGCCCATGGAGGCAGCCGATTTCAACACCGTCTGAGCGCCATCCATGATCCAGCCCTTCACTTGCTCGGCAGAGATGGGCGCGGTATCGCGCATCCACCGCACCGCGCCGCCGATGAGGGGAATCGTATCCAGACGTGCCAGCAGATCCGGATACGTCAGCGTCATCTTCGACATCTCAGACAGGATGTTCGCAACCTGCCGCGCAAATACGACCCCTAAAAACGCAATCGGAGCCATGACGAAAAACGGCGTCAGGGCCGTCAAGAGCCCGGCAGAAAGCGAGGCACGTCCTTTGAATTTGGCCGTCAGTCGTTCGTGCAGCGGATTCAGGAGAAACGCCAGCACGGCCGCCCAACCGAGCGTGGCCCACAGCGGCTCCAGCATCGATAGCAGCGCCCAGCCGAGAATGGCCAGCGTGACGAGGACGAACGTCCGGCGGTAGAAGGATGAATACATGGCGACCCCACTTTACCCCACGGGCAACGCTCGCGTATTGGCGGGGTTCCTGCGCAAAGCCTAAGATTTCCTTGCCCTCGGCCGCTGGACTTCTCTGTTGGCGGCAAGCTGCGCCGCGCTCAATAATGCGCCCCGTCAATGGAAGCGGCAAAGGGCAGGGCATGTTTACCTTGTACGACTACCTCGACTCCGGTAACGGCTTCAAGATTCGTTTGCTGCTGGCGCAATTGGGCAAACCGTACCGCTGGGTGGAGCTCGACATCCTCTCCAATGAGACACGCACTCCCGGGTTCCTGGCGAAAAATCCCAACGGCCGCATCCCCGCGCTGGAGTTGGATGACGGCACCGTCCTCGCAGAATCGAATGCCATCCTCTGGTACCTTGCCGAGGGCAGTCCTTTCGTTCCCGACGACCGACTGCGGCGCGCGCAAGTTCTGCAATGGATGTTCTTCGAGCAGTACAGCCACGAGCCCTACGTCGCGACTCCTCGCTTCATCGTGAAACACACGCCGGTTGATTCACCGCGACGCGGCGAATTACCCGACCGGATGGCTCGCGGTCGGGCCGCGCTGGCGGTCATGGAAACCCATCTCGCGCGACATCCCTATTTTGTTGGTGAGGCCTACAGCCTTGCCGACATTGCGCTGTATGCCTATACGCATGTGGCCCACGAGGCTCACTTTGATCTGACACCCTATCAGGCGGTGCGTGCCTGGATCGATCGTGTTGCCCGACAGCCGGACTATCTGCCGCTGACTCAGCGGCCGGAAAATTCTGCGTCCGTCAAAGTTTGAAGAAAGGCGATCAAGTCGGCGCGCTCGTCGGCCGACAGGTTGAATGTCCGGAGCTTGGCATCGCTCCCAGGCAGCGATGCGACGCGGGCATAGTGATCTAGCACCGCGTCCAACGTGGCGAAGCGGCCGTCGTGCATGTACGGAGCAGTCAACGCGATGTTGCGTAAGGTGGGGACTCGCATTGCCTGGTCACCAACGCCGTTGTTTGCAAACGCCGCCTTGCCCGTGTCGCCCTGAGTGTCGCGCCAGTTGCCATTGAAGTTGAATCCGGAGTGGCAGGCGCCGCACCCGGCACGGGACGAGTAGAACAGCTGCATCCCACGCTTGGCCTCTGCGCAGATCACGTCGTGGTCACCGCTGAACACATACCGGTCGAACGGTGAGCTGCCGAAAATCAAGGTGCGCTCGAATGCGGCAATGGCCTTGATCACATTCGGGAAACTAACCGCCGGTCCGCTCTCTTGCGGGAACGCCTGGGGAAACGCCGCGCGGTACTCAGGATCCGCCGCGAGCAGTGCGCATACGCTCGCTTGCCTCCCGGCGAGCCCGAGCTCCACCGGATGCTCATTCAACAGTGGCTCGAGCATCTGCGCCTCGAGCGACTGCACCTCGGGTTTGGACCAGCCGAAGCTGATGTTGTAAGCCACATTGACCAGCGACATGGCGCTGTGGGGCAACGGTTGGCCGGTGGCCCCCACCGCGCGCGCGCGCCCATCGGTGTACGCTCGCCCCGGCTCGTGGCAGCTGGCGCAACTATGTTGCCCGGTGATCGACAGCCGAGGCTCAAAGAACAATCGCCGCCCGAGTGCGACCTTGGCGGCGGACATGGGATTGTCAGTCGGCACCGCCGGCGTGGGAAAGCCTCGCGGCAGGTGCCAGTCATAGGCAGTGTTGGAACCCGCCGGCGGCGTGTCATTCGCCGCCAACAGCGATGCACCCTGGTCTAACAGCAGCAGCACCGCAACCGCGTGCCATCTGTTGGTCGCGCGACCGGTTTTGGTTCCCCGCTGGCCCCGGCCGCCGCCGCGCAACCCGCCAGCGCCGCTCGACTCATCGGCGCTGCCGATCGCGCCAATGCCGCTGGCGCGGCCAACGCCGCCCAGCAGCGGCATTTACTTCCAGCTGGCGGCCGTGCCCTCGCGCGTCAGCGCCGCAGTCTGTCCAGCAATCGTCGACCGCTCCTGGATCCACTTATCCATATCGCTAACCGCAGCGGCGTCTGCAGACGCGGACGCCTTCTGCGCGTCCAGCCAGCCGCGCATGGCGGCGAGCAGCTTGTCAGCCAACTGGCGATTGCCGGCGAACAGATCGAGGTAGGCCTGCTTTGCATCGCCCACCCGGTTGAGGCCAAGAAATGCTTCCCCTCGATATTCCAGCGCGTCGGCATAGCCCGGCTTCAAACTCAAAGCCCGTTCGTACGCCGTCAGCGCAGCGTCGTAGTTTCCCAGGTGGCGGTTGGTATAACCCACATAGTTCCAGGCTTCGGGCATCTGCGGATTGGTCTGCGCAGCCTGTTGGAATCGCGTGAGAGCGCTGGAGTAATACTCCTGCGCTTCCTTCACAGCGCGGTCCTTCTTGCCAGCGTCGGTCAACTGCAGCGCGGAGGCTTGAAACTTGTCAGCCTTCTTCACGTCTTTCACGCCCTGGTTGTAGAGGGTCTTCGCTTTCTCCTCCGGGGTTTGTTCGCGGGGCGCGCGCATCTCCGGCTCGGGGCCGCCGCCATTCGACCAGGCGGTCGGTGCGGACGCAACGAGTACACAAGCTGATAAAACGTGCAGACGAATTCTCATAGACTCGCTCCTGGCGGCAGTAACCTGTAATTTGACGCTACCACTTGTCGCGCAGTTCACGAAGCTTCAGGAACACCGTTTTAGCGTCGGGATGCGCGCCTATATCCGCAAATCGTTCGCACAAACGTGCCAGAACTGTCGGATTTTGCAGACGCAGGAATGTATTGAAATGCTTTTCTTCACCCAGCGTCGTCACTCGCATCTGTGCGGGCGCGCTGTGGCGCGCCGCGGCGACACGTGTGGCGGCCTCCTGGTTGTCAGGTTCGCGATCGAGGGTGAATTCGAGATTGCGGGCCATGTACTCGTGCCCGGGAAACACTCGCGTGCTGTCCGGCAGCCGCGCCAGCTGCTGCGCAAATGTTTCATACAGCACCGCGGGATTGCCGCCGTTGTGACAGTTCCCGGCTCCGGCATTGAAAAAGGTGTCACCGCAAAACAGCGCGGGCTCGTCTGTTTGGGCAAAGAGACAGATGTGCGTCATCGTATGCCCGGGGGTATCCATGCATTCCAGCTCGACCGTGCGTCCAACGCGGATGATGTCGCCCTTTTGCAGGCCACGGTCGACACCACCGATGGTCGACGCGGCGCCGGCATGAGCGAGAACCTTTGCCCGGGTCTTCGCGACCATGCCTGCATTGCCACCGGTGTGGTCCAGGTGCTCGTGAGTATTGAGAATCTGCGTGATCTGCCAGCCTTTGGCGTGGGCGGCATCGAGGCAGAGCTGGTATTCGAGAGGATCCACGGCGAGCGCTTCACCGGTCTCAGGGCATGCGATGAGGTAGTGGAAATTGCGGTAGGGGTTCGCTGACCAGATGCGTTCGATCAACATATTGCCACTCCACGGAGCCTGTCTGACTCATGTTCGCCTGCTGCGGCCGACCCGCAGCGGCATCTTTTTGCGATCCTCTCGCTTACATAGTGTCGACTATGCGCGCGAAAGGATCGCAAAAATCTGCTCGCTGGGGGTCGGCCTCGCGACGGCGCCCATGAGTCAGACAGGCTCCCTGTCGTTTTGCCGCAACGTACCCCTAATGGCGCCGGCACGCCATAATAGGCGGATGCCGGAGTGCCCAGCATGATGCATACGTTCCTGTTCGAGCCCGGGGTGTGGACCTCCAAGGGCACGTTCTGGCGTGCTGACGGGGAGCTCCTGGAAGCCCAGGGGAGGACGGAAATTGCGCACCACCCCACAGCCTGGCTGCTGTCCGGCAGTCTGAAGGTGTTCGGCTCACCGCCGGTCGAGTTCGTGAATGCCTACTCCATCAGCCCTCCCGGTCGGGACGGCACCTGCATGAAATGGACTTCCGACAACGCGACGCTCGGCAAGCTGAGCGGAACCTTCAGCGTCGTCGGGAGCAGCATTCTGTGCGTCTATACCTGCACTGCGTCCGGCTATCACGGCGCTGAGCACATGGGACAGGTCGATGCCAACCGCTACAACGCCGCAGGGATACTGCTGCTCAACGAGCGTCGCCTGTCATCCTGGCAAGTTGTGTTGACTCGTAAGGCTGCCTGACATGCTTGAGGTGAGAAGAAACCGGGATCGCGGTTACGACGACCACGGCTGGCTGAAGTCCTGGTACACGTTCGTGTACGCCGACTACTACGATCCCGAGCACGTGGACTTTGGTCCCTTGAAGGTCATGAACGAGGAGCGCGTCAAGGCAGGCAAGGCCTATCCCAACGAATATCGCCGCGACACCGAGGTGCTGACATATCTCATTGACGGTGAGTTGCGACACCAGGACTCACTCGGCAACGAGATTGTGCTGCGGGCCGGAGGTCTGCAATGCATGAGCGCAGGCACGGGGATCCGGCATACGGAGTCCAATCCGTCGCCGTCGCGTGAAGCCCATCTGTTGCACATCTGCTTCGAGTCCACCAGGGCGGGACTCGCACCGAGCTATGCGCAGAAGGTTTTTTCCAGTGACGAGAAGCGCGGGATGCTGCGGCTCCTCGCCTCACCCGAAGGCGACAACGGGTCTTTGACCATCCACCAGGATGCCCGGATCTACGGTGGTCTGTTTCACGAAGCCGAGCGAACGGCGCTCGAATTGCCCAAGAATCGCCGCGCCTTCCTGCACGTGGTCCGCGGCTCGATCGCTATCAACGAAACACGGCTGAATGTCGGTGACGGTGTCAAGATCAACCCGCCGGGTGACGTGGTGATACAGCACGGCCGGGACGCGGACATCCTCGTGTTTGAGGTCGCTGCCGGACCCCAGCCCCTCAAGCGCAAATCAACTCGCAAGACCTAAGTCTGATTCCGCGACCTGATTCAGAACGCATGCTGTTCCAGCGGCGTCCAAACACCCCTTCGCGTACACTTCCGCCCCTGCCCGCATCGGTGGAGTCAGTGTTGCAGGGGCTATATGCGCATCCTGGTTGTCGAGGATGATTTCCTGGTTGCAGACGCAATCCGCCGCGGGTTGTGTATGTCAGGATTTGCGGTTGATTGCGCGTCCGACGCCGAGCAGGCGGCGGCGGCGTTGGCGGCTGAACATTTCGACCTCGCGCTGCTCGACATTGCGTTGCCCGGCGCCGATGGGCTGACATTCCTGCGACGGCTGAGAAATTCAGGTACCCACCTTCCGGTCATGATTCTCACCGCCCGCGAGACGCTGGCGACGAAGGTGCAGGCCCTGGATCTGGGCGCCGATGATTTCCTGGTGAAGCCGTTCGAGCAGACCGAGCTCGCTGCCCGCTGCCGCGCGTTGATCCGCCGCTCAAACCTGAAGTCCAGTGGGCAGTTGACGCTGGGCCGGCTTCGAATCGACATCACCGGCCGCCAGCTGTACGTCGACGACGAGCCGGTCGAGCTCACCGGCCGCGAATGGCTGATTGTTGAATGTCTCGCCCTGAATGCAGGGCGCATCGTGACCAAAGAAAGACTGCAGCAGGCCGTGGCCAGCTGGGATCAGGCAATAACGCCCAACGCCGTCGAGGTGCACGTTTCCAGAGTGCGTGCGAAGCTCGGAGAATCCGTAGTGCTGCGCGCGGTGCGCGGCCTGGGGTACCGTCTCGACGAGCCGCAATGAGCGAGAGCATAGCGTCGGCCAAATCGATCCGTCGACGCCTGCTGCTCTTCCTGCTGCCACCGCTGACACTGCTCATGTTGGTGGGCGTGTTTATCAACTATCGGACGGCGACCATTTTCGTCCGTGCCGCCTATGATCAGAAGCTCGCGGACATCGCACGAGCGCTCGAAACCCAGATACAACATTCCAGCGATCCTGCGCACCCGGAACCTGAGTCCCTGAATGCGCCGGCGGGAATTTTGTTCTCCGTAACCGGCGGCAATGGAAAGCTCGTCGCCGGCGTGCCGCGACTGCCTGCGGCGCCAGTTGGAAGCACGCCCCTCACCTACGGCGATGCCAGCTATGAGGGCCGCGATCTTCGTCTCGTCACCTGTCGGGCCCCGACTACCCCCGGCGCGGTCACTGTCATAACGGTAGCCGAATACGACGATTCCCGCTCCAATCCCGGTCGGTTCATCCTCGCCAGCACCTGGCTCGTTGACTTCATCCAGGTGGACATCACACTGTTGATCGTGTGGATTGGCGTCCATCTCGGATTGAAGCCTTTGCTCACGGTGCGCCGTCAGATCGAAGCGCGGTCGGCGCGCGAGTTGCGTCCCCTCGATGCTGCCTCCGTCCCGACAGAAGTGCGGCCGCTGGTTGATGCACTGAACCTCCTCTTTGAGATGCTCAGTGGTGCGGCTCGCGCCCAGAGCCAGTTCGTCGCTGATACGGCCCATCAACTGCGGACACCCATTGCGGGCCTCCTCGGGTCGCTGCAAGTTCTGATGCGCGAGCCCGCGGCGGCTCCTCTGCAGAGCCGGTTGGCGTCACTGTATGACGGCCTCTCCACGCTCTCACATTCGGCGAACCAGCTGCTCGCGCTGGCTCAAGCAGATCGCTCAACGAGCCTCGCAGACGTCTTCCGCAAGACGGATCTGAAAGCAGTCGTTGAGCGCGCCGTGGAGCGCAATGTCGATCGCGCAGTCGAATGCGGTCTCGACCTCGGCGCTGAGTGCAGTCCCGCGACCGTCGAGGCGAACGCGAGACTTTTGGATGACCTCCTGGGCAACCTCATGGACAACGCGCTCAAATACACACCGTCGGGTGGTCGCGTGACCGTACGCTGCGGTTATGAAACGGGCCGGCCCTTCCTGGAAGTGGAAGATGATGGACCTGGAATTCCGGAAGTCGAGCGTCCCCGGGTGCTCGAGCGCTTCTATCGAATACCAGGCTCCGCAGCCGGAGGTTGTGGTCTCGGGCTGGCCATCGTGGACGAAATTGCAAGACAACACGACGCGCGTCTGTCAATCGAGTCAGGAGCCGAAGGTCGCGGTACCCGCATCAGAGTGTTGTTTCCCGGCAGTTGATGCCGGAAGTGCGACTGACATTCGCGTCGCTCAATTGAGACACATACCCACGCACACTTTGTAGGATTCGCCACCCGGATTTCCGCGACGCAGCTGACTTCCAACCGCGGGATTCTGCGACGCACTTCTCATAATCCACTGTCAAATGCCGCCCTGCGGACGATTCCCCCGCGTCGTCAGCTTCGCGCAAGCTTCGCTCCCCACTCTGCTCCCCACGCGCCAAACGTCCCTGCCGTGCGCGATGGGTCCAACATGAAAGCTGCCGCCGGATTCACGATGATCGAGCTGCTCGTGGTGATCACGATCGTCGCCATCCTGATGGGGATCGGCGCGCCCTCGTATAAGTACGTCACCAACTCCAACCGCATGTCCGCCGAAGTGAACGGACTGTTGGGCGACATGCAGCTGGCCCGCGCGGAAGCAGTCAAGGACGGCATGTCCGTCACGGTTTGCAGCTCGAACGATCAGCTCAAATGCAGCGGTTCGAGCGACTGGTCGGGTGGTTGGATCGTTTTCACGGATCCCAGTGACAGCGGCGTCGTAGATCCGGACAGGGGCACATTGCGGGCGCAAAAGGCCCTGCATGCGGGCGACACGCTCGTGGATCAGACCGGCACGCTGTCCAAAGCGACGTTCAACCGGGCAGGCCTGCTGTCCTTCACGGGCATACCGATCGACGGTATCACTCTGACGCTCCACGATCCTTCCGGCGCCAAAGATCACACGCGCTGTCTGTGGATCGCATCGCAGGGCCTGATCACGACCCAGACTCCGGCCACCGGTCCAGGCTGCAAATGAACCCTCGCACCGCGAGCCCCCAGGCAGGCGGCTTCAGTCTCGTCGAAGTGATGGTTGCGCTCATTGTCATGTCGGTGGGCCTGCTGGGCATCGCCAAGATGCAGGCGGTCGCCCTTTCCAACACTGCGATTGCGAGCACGCGCTCGTTGGCGGCGATTGAGGCGTCGAGTCTCGCTGCTTCCATGCACGCGAATCGCGGCTACTGGAGCTCTCCTGCGGTGGCTGGCCTGATTACGCTGCAGGGGGCGACTGTCACTCCAACGGTTGCGCCGCTGACCGATTGTGTTGCAGTCATTTGTACGCCTGTAAGCATGGCTGCCTTCGACCTGCACGAATGGACTCTGGCGGCTACGCAGGTTCTGCCGCCCGACTACCTGGCCAAGATCACCTGCACTCCGGGCATCACGCCGCCGAATTGCACGATCCTGATCCAGTGGGCTGAGAAGTCGGTCGCACTGAATACGAACGGGCAAAAGGAGGCTGTGGACGAGTCGATCGCTCTCAACTTCCCGATATACGAGCTGTACGTCGAACCGTGAGTCACCCTCCCATGCATCCCAACGCACGCAAGGCCAGCCTCCAGCGAGGCTACTCGCTCATCGAGGTGATGGTCGCCATCACGATTGCCCTGTTCCTGATGGCAGGCGCCGGGACCATCATGCAACACACGCGCAATGCTTTCAAAGCGCAGGACCAACTTGCGCAGCTTCAGGACAGCGAGCGGATGGCGATGTCATTGATCACCGACGTCGTGCAATCTGCGGGCTACTACCCGAACCCTCACACGTTTACCGACGTGCAAACGCTGGTGGCGTCGCCCGCGTTTTTGACTGCCGGAGCGCCCAACATAGCCACGATTGCGGTCCCTGGAGCGGTCGGCGACACGATTTCAGTCAGATACGCCGCCGGACCCCTGGACAACGTCTACGACTGCAGGGGCGATCGGAACACGGGAGCCGGCGCATTTGAGACTTGGGAGAACACGTTCAGTGTAGTTCCAGCTCCCCCGGCGCCGGATGGCACACCCCAGTTTCAGCTGCAATGCGCGCTCTGGAGTCTGTCGACCAATGCGGTGGTCCCTACTCCATTGGTGAACGGCGTACAGAGCATGACCATTCAGTATGGCGTCAACACCATCGGTGCCGGCGCTAACAGTTGTGCAGACCGCTACAAGGCGACGAAAGACATGCAGACGGCGGATTGGAGCAACATCTGCGCGGTGAAAGTCACGCTGACGTTCGCAAATCCATTCAACCCGAAGGGCAAAGCTATCAACTTCACGCGCGTCATCGCGGTCATGAATCAGGTATGAACCCATGAATGGCTCCCACCCCACGAGTTGTCGGTCGCCCTCCACCCAGCGCGGCATGGCGCTGATTTCGGGACTGCTGATACTGGTGGTGCTCACGATTCTCGCAATGAGCATGTTCCGCGGCTACGGCACACAGCAGAAAATTGCCGGTAACGTCCGTGAGAAGAACCGCGCAGTGAGCGCAGCCGTCGCCGCGCAGCAGTTCGCGGAGTATTGGCTGGGCACGTACCCGGCGCCCCCGGCCGGCGATTGCACCGGCATGAAAGTAAACCCGGTGGCCCAGGTTTGCCTCAACTCTCCCGACTTCACCAGTGTGCCGTGGATGCTCGGCACTGACCCGGTGGGCGTGACGTTCACCAACTTCAACTCCGGCCCCACTCCCCCCCCCATCGCAATCGACCACCCGAAACAGGGAACGTACTTCTCCACGCCCATGTTCTACATCACGGATCTCGGCCAATCCGCCGCCGGCCCCGGTGAGGTCTACCAGATAGATGCCGCCGGCTGGGGCGGCACCCCCGACACCGTCGCGGTCGTCGAAAGCACCTTTCTACTCGCACCCTCCGGCCGAAATTACGACAAATGAAGCACAGCAAGTCCCCGTTAGCAGTGGCCGTTGTGGCCGCGTTGGCAGTTGCCTCCAGCGCGCATGCGCAAGTGCAGCTGACTGTCAGCGACGACTTCACGCAGACCCGGGCGCAAAACCAATGGGCTACTTTCGACGGCGCCTGTCTGACCGCAGGCGACGGCACCGGCAGCATTCCGGCCTGCATAGGGCTGCCTTATTACCAGGGCCAGACGCAGGTGGGCGGCACCAGCGGAGCTCTGCCGGACCAGGGTGGCTTCGGCGCTCTGCGCCTGACGAACGGCTTTACCAAAGGCCAGACCTCAGGTTTCAATTTTGGCTTCAACCAGGCCGGCGGCATCATCTCGAATTTCACGTTCGCGGCCGGCACGGGCGTGCAGATTCTCTTCAAGACGCTGACCTACCGCGGTAACTCCGGCGGCAACGGCGGCGGTGCCGGCGTGGATGAACGCGATGGCGCCGACGGGATGAGCTTCTTCCTGATCGATGCCACTAACAAGGCGGCTCCCTATGACATGGGCGCCTTCGGCGGCAGTCTGGGTTACACCTGCTCCAACCGAAACAACGACCAGACACGGCGTGCCGACGGTACGCCGCGTCAGTTCGACGGTCTGCTGGCGGGCTACATGGGCCTCGGCATCGATGAGTTCGGTAACTTCCTGAACCCGGGTGACAACACCGCGACTGGCCCGGGATTGCAGGCCGGCCGCATCGGCCTGCGAGGCGCCGGCAACATCTCCTGGAAAGGTCTCAACACCGGCCATCCGGCTCAGTACCCTTCGTCGCTGACACTCGCGCAGCAGGCGGAAGCGGTCAATAACACGTGTAAGACCGGTACCCTCTGGGACTACTCCCAGTCGACTTCGGGCTCGACGGTCAAGAAACAGACGAACACGCCGGTCGCGGATTACTCGGATCTCGGCGTCTCGTCCAACGTGCCGGCGACCACACCGATTGCCAACGAAGCCGCAGTGACCCGCGGCGACGCGGTACCCATCGCGTATCAGCTGAAGATAACGCAGGACGGGTTGCTGAGCTTTTCCTACAGCTACAACGGCGGCGCCTATCAGAACGTCATTGCCGACCGCGACATCACGAAAGACAACGGCAACCTGCCCGGCCTGTTGCGTTTCGGCTTCGCCGGCTCGACCGGCGGCAGCACCAACGTGCATGAAATTCTCTGTTTCCAGGCCAATCCCGCGCAACTCGCGGACACGTCGGTGGGTGTCAACCAGAAACAGGCGACCCAGATCGGCAGCGGCACCCAGGCATTCCTGGCGATGTACTTTCCAAACGACTGGTGGGGCACCGTGACGGGCAGCAATCTGCTGTACGACGCGGCGTCCCAACAGGTGCTCATCAGCTCAACGGCCAACTGGGATGCATCCTGCGTGCTGACCGGCGCCGGACCGCCGAATGGCTGCGCGAGTACCGGAGCGAAGAGCGTGACTGCTCAGGGACCTGCCAACCGGACCATACTCACCTGGAACGGAGTGCAGGGTGTGCCGTTTCAATGGTTACAACTGTCGGATGCGCAGCGTGCAGCGCTCGACCCGGGTGTCTCCAGCTCGGGTACACCGAATCGGCTGAACTATCTGCGTGGTGACCGGACGAACGAGATCACCTCCGCGAAGACCGGTATGTACCGCGCACGCATCAGCGTGTTGGGGGACATAGTCGACTCGAGCCCAACCTGGGTAGGTCCTCCCGGCAACCCCTACACGCTCATCTGGAAGGATTTTCTCTATCCCAACAATCCGGCCCCTGAAAATGGCGTGGCGACCTATTCCCAGTTCGTCACCAGCAAACAGACCCGGCAGAACGTCGTGTATTCCGGCTCGAATGACGGCCTGCTGCACGGATTCCGTGCCGGCGGCTACGACGCCGGCGGCAATTTCGTGACGGGCCCGACTCCCAATGACGGGGTCGAGGTCCTTGCCTACATGCCGGCCGCCGTCGTCAGCGCGATTCACAACAATGACACGGCTGCGCTGGATTATTCCAACACGCATTACGGGCACGCGTTTTACGTGGACGCGCCACCGGCTGCCGATGACCTGTTCTACAGCGGCGCCTGGCATACCTGGCTCGTGGGCGGCCTTGGAGCCGGCGGCAGCGCCATCTACATGCTCGATGTCACCGATCCAACTCCAGCCCGGTTCAATGAAGCGAATGCCGCCGCGCTCGTCATCGGCGAATGGAACCCGAACAACCTCAGTTGCTCCGGCAACAGCACTTGCGGCCGGAACCTGGGTAACACCTACGGTGTTCCGATAATTCGTCGCCTGCACAACGGCGATTGGGGCGTGATCTTCGGCAACGGCTACGGCAGCACCACCGGCGATGCAGGGATTTACGTGATGACGGTGAATCCGACCAGCGGCGCCAGGACGTTCTACTATCTGAGCACCGGGAAGCCGGGTAGCAATGGCATCGCATCGCCCTCACCTGCGGACTACGACGGTGATCACGTCACCGACTATGTTTACGCAGGCGATCTGCTCGGCAATGTCTGGCGGTTCGACCTCACGAGCAGTGATCCCACACAATGGGCGGTCACGCCGACGCCGGTATTCACGGACCCCGCTGGCCAGCCCATCACGACAAAGCTCACCGTGGGCTCCGGTCCCGTGCAGGGACTGCCGCGGGCGATGATCGACTTCGGAACTGGAATGAAGACGCCGTTGACCACTACCTCACCGGCGGTGTTCTCCACCGGGGTGCATACCCTGTACGGCATCTGGGACTGGAACATGAGTGCCTGGAATGCCAGATCCACTGCACGCTTTGCCAATCTCATCACCCCGCCGGGAACGATTACCCAGGGCGGCCTGCAGCAGCAGACGCTCACTCCCGTCGCGAATGGTGACCTCGACGGTTCCAGCAACACTATCTGCTGGGCGGATCAGTCAAATTGCCTGACTACGCCAAAATACGGTTGGTACATCAACCTGGGGCATCCTCTCGAGCAGGTCATCTTCAACCCGGTGATCTTTCAGAACGCCCTGCTCGTCAACACCACGGTACCGGCCAACAACCCGCCCTTCAGCTGCAGGAACGATGGCGATACGGGTTACACGATCGCGGTCGCCCTCGATACCGGAGCCGCGATTCCCGGGCTGTTTCCTTTGAACAACGATACGTTGGTCTCCGGCTCGTTGACCAACAACTCCGGCAGCCCCTTCATTGTGATGGCGGGCGGACAGGCCTACATGGTGACCCAGACCGTGGGTAACGGAAAAGTGGACGGCCCCATCGCCTGTCCGAAGGGATCGGCGCTGTGCGATGCGCGCATCAAACCCCAGGGGCCCGTGGGCAAGCGCCTGACCTGGATCCAGAGACGCTAGCGGTGAGGGAGATTTCAATGTCGGTGCGTTTCAAACAGCGGCGGACCGGGGGCTTCACGCTGGTCGAGCTCATGGTGACCATCGTAGTGGCCTCCATCCTGATCTCGATTGCCGTGCCCGCCTACCAGGCTCAGGTTCGCAAGTCCCGCAGGACCGAAGCACGCATGGCCGTGATGGATCTGGCAACCCGCGAGGAACGCTACTACAGCGTGAACAATGACTATTCCAACTCGGCCTTGCAGCTGGGGTACGGGACTGTCGACACGCAGATCAAGGATCAGACCGTCGGCAATGGCTATTACCAGGTGACGGTCGAGAATACGCTGGCTGCGCCGCTGGCTGCGCCGCCCAAGCGGGCCGCCTTCACGATTACTGCCAAGGCTTCTGGGTCACAGCTGAAAGATGCGCCGTGCCAGCAGTTCGTTGTCGATCAGAGCGGGACGCAGACGTCCACGCCTTCGGCGAGCGACTGTTGGAACTAGCCGACCTGCGTCATCAGATAGTGATCGGCGAGCAGCGCCGCGAACAGCCACATCAGGTAACTGACGGAGAACTTGAAGACCCGCATCGGCAACTCCTGCCGAGCGGTGATCTTCAACGCGAATGCGTAGTAGAGAAAGCCTGCGTTCAGACCCAAGGCGACGACCAGGTACAGAAGGCCACTCATTCGGGTGAGAAACGGCATCAGCGTGACGATCACCAACAGGACCGTGTACAGCAGTACATGTAGCCGCGTGTGTTCGACGCCATGCGTGACCGGTAGCATCGGGATCCCGGCGCGCGCATATTCATCCCGACGCGCGATGGCGAGTGCCCAAAAATGCGGTGGCGTCCACACGAAGATGATCAGGAAGAGCAGCAGCGCGTTCGGGTCGATGGTGTTGGTTACGGCGGCCCAGCCCAACACGGGAGGCGCTGCACCCGCTGCACCGCCAATTACGATGTTCTGGGAGGTCGCGCGCTTCAGCCAGACCGTGTAAACAACCGCGTAGCCGATCAGCGAGAGAAAAGTCAGCGCGGCCGTGAGCAGGTTGACCAGGAATGAGAGGATTGCCATCGCCGTCATGCCCAACACGGCGGCAAACACCAGGGCCTGCCGCTCGTTCAGCTGTCCGGTGGGCAAAGGCCGTGCACGTGTACGACTCATCTGCTCGTCGATCCGCCGATCGAGCACGTGATTGATGGTCGCGGCACAACCCGAGGCGAGCGCAATTCCCAGGTTTCCCCAGATCAGCGCATCCAGCGGCGGCAGTCCGGGGCTCGACAGCAGGGTGCCGACGACGGCCGTGAAGGTGATCAGTGCGACCACCTTCGGCTTGGTCAGTTCGAGATAGCGGCGCCAGATCGCCGTTGCGCCGGGCGCGCCGGCCCCGCCAGGACTAGCGATTTCGGAGGTCGTCGCCACGGATTGCCTACTTCAGGGGGCTCAGTCGAGCCAATTTGGGACGCGCAGCGTATCAGATCGCGACGGACGGCTCATGGTGGGCTATCGCCCCCACCCTGCTGCTGCGGCTGGGCACCCACCCGTCCAGCGGAGCCGGTGTTTTTCAGTTGTCCCCGCTGCTCGAAGGGCGAAGCCGGCATTCTGTAGCCTGGTGACCGTGACTTCCCGCGCGTCCGCGTCGTCCCCGCAACTACCCGCGGGAGTGAAATTCACGCTATCAAAAGGAGCGGGCATGTGCTGTCGCCCCTACGCCATGTAACAACGTCAGTACTGACAGCAACAACAGCGCAGCCCCGGCTGTATGCGCGGTGGCAAGCGCGAGGGGGAATCCCTGCAAAACCATGGACATTCCCAACGCCAGCTGTAGTGCGATGGCGGCCAGTACGACATATGCCGGTACCACGAACTTTGCCAACACTTTCCGGGTTATAACCGTCAGCGCAGCCAGGCTGAGCGTCAGCGCGGCAATAACCGCACCCATCCTGTGTGTGAGGTGAATGGCCACCCGGGCGGGGTTCGAGAGCACGCCGCCCTCATAGTTGACACCCAATCCGCGCCACAGGACGAAGGCGTTCTTGAAGTCGGTTTCCGGCCACCAGGCGTTCTGGCACTTGGGAAAATCGGGGCAGGCGATGTCTGCGTAATTGGTGCTCGTCCAACCGCCCAGGGCGATCTGGATGCCGAGGGCAATGAGGCCGATGAGTGCGAGCCGCCACGCGAAGCGGGCCGCTTCAACCGTAGTGGCAGTTGCAGCCGTTCCTCTCGAGCCGGCGGTTGCTCCACGGTTCCAGTCGTTTCGCGGGAGCGAAAGCCACAACCACCACAGCAAGCCCAGCGTCGTCAGTCCGAACATCAGGTGGCCAGTGACAATCAATGGCGTCACCTGCCAGGTGACGGTCAGCATTCCCAGCAAACCTTGAAAGACAACTGTTCCTAACAACGCCCACGCGAGCGGCAGGCTCACGAGACGCGCACGGCGTGTTGTGAAGGCCAGAACGGCGAGCGCGACAATGATCAGTCCCAGGGTGGAGGCGGAGTAGCGATGGACCATCTCCCGCCACGCCTTGCCCGCATCAATCGGCTTCAGCGGATTGACTTGGTTGTTCTCCGCGATCTCCAGCCTGCTGGGCGGAGTGAAGTGTCCGTAACAGCCCGGCCAGTCAGGACAGCCGAGCCCCGCCGTGGTGAGGCGCACATAGGCACCGAGCACGACGACCGTAAAACACAACAACAGACCCGCGAGCGCGAGTGAGCGGATCCAACGGGCGGCATCACCATTCATGATTCAACCGATGTGCGAAAGCGACAGCAACTTCTTCAAGTCCTGCAGGAGCCCTTTCGGGTCTTGCCGGACATCGTATCTCATCATCAGATTGCCCAACGGATCCACAATGAAAAGCGACTGCGCGCGCGCCTCGACCGGAAACACATTCAACACGGAGTCCCCCTCGGCCAGGAACACACGCAGTCCGGGATGCTCGTGCGCGAGAAAATCGCGTGCGCAGCAGTTTGAGGTAACCAGGAATACGCGCTCCACCCGTGCCATTTCATTATTGAGCGACAACCGTGTCTGGCGCATTACGAGTAAGGCATTCCGGCAGGCGTCGTCACACTGCCCGTCGCCGATATAGACCAGCGACCATTTGTGGTGAAATAACTCGCCGGCAGCGGCGTCGGTTTCAACCGCGGGTTGCAGGTGAGTCGCAGGCATTGGACGCACCGGTGAAATTAACTCTCCGTGATTGACCGTGCGCACCGGCCGCCAGTCGGTGCCGTAATACACCCAGAATGCAACGGCGAGCGGCAGCAGGAACAGCGCCGCCAGCAGTGCCAACAGCCGCAGATTGCGCGCGCGCAACTCTTTTTCCACTGCCTTCATGGTTTCTGTTCAACCTTACGCACACTCAAACCCACCCACAGCACGAACAACACGACCCCAAACGACCACCACTGGACTGCATAGGACCAGTGTCGGATCGGCTCCATTCCGGGTGGGTGCCAGTCCCGCACGTAACCATCGCCTTCCTTCGGATCGAGAAGGATGATCCCGGGTTCCAAAGGTAGGCCCAGCGCCGTGCTCAACTGGGCCATGCTCGGGAATGCGGTGATCTTCGGCCACGGCGCCTGGGGACTGGGCGCGGCCCGCCCGCTCGCAAGACCCGGTGTCGGCAGGTTGTCCACGCGCCCCACCACAGTCAGTGAGTCACGCGGCTCGAGCGCAACACCCGGCAACCGCTCCCGCAGGCCCGAGAACGGCACCCAACCGCGATCAACCAACACCACGCGGCCGTTCGGACGCTGCAGTGGGGTCAATACCTCAAAGCCCGCGCGTCCCTGGTAACTGCGATTATCGAGCAGAAACTGGTGGTTCGGGTCCATGTGCCCTACCACGCTGACCCTTTGAAAGCGGGGCACCTGGTCCACACCCTGCGATCCGAGCGGTATCACACGTTCCGCGCCCGCCGCGAACCGGTCATATTCAGTCTGGCGCAGCTCGCCCCGGCTCCACTGCCAACGACCGAGGAAGAAAAACGCCACGCACAGGGCAATCGTCAGGAATGTGAAAATCCACGACGGAGCAAAGACACGGGAGCCGATCGGAATCCGGATGGACACGCCATTAGCCTGGGGTCTATAAACAGGCCGCGTACATGGAAACAGTCATCCGCTTAACTCTCATCGGGGTGCTCCTAGGCATCATCGTCAGCCTGGGCTCAGCCCTATTCAATCTTTCGCGGAAGGCGAGCGACTCACGCAAAGTCGCGCGCGATCTGACCATCCGTATCGGCCTGTCCGTGGCCCTTTTTGTGCTGTTGATGATCGCGTGGCACCTTGGAATGATCTCACCGCATAGTCTATCGGCGCGGCACTAGCCGCGCGGAACCCGGGTTCTTGTCCGCCGGGCTGGGCGCCCCCGCAAAAAGCGTGGCCGTCTCCAAAACAGAATGGGCCGGCTGCGTCCGCGGCATTGCGTCAGATCCAATAAACGAAAATAAACAGGCCGAGCCAGACCACGTCCACGAAGTGCCAGTACCAGGCAACCGCTTCGAAGGCGAAATGATGTTCTGGTGTGAAGTGGCCCTTGAGCACACGCAGCCAGATGACGAGCAGCATGATCGCGCCGATCGTCACGTGCAGGCCGTGGAAGCCGGTCAACATGAAGAAGGTCGAACCGTAGATACCGGTTGAGAGGCGCAGACCCAGCTCCTTGTAGGCCTCACCGTACTCATGAGCCTGCAGGCCGACGAAGAGGAAGCCCAGGAGGAAGGTGAAAGCCAGGAACACCGTGAGAACGCCACGCTTCTGCGCGCGCAGTGCGTGGTGAGCGATAGTAACGGTGACGCCGCTGGTCAGCAGGATCGCGGTGTTGATCGCGGGCAGGCTGAACGCAGGAATTACGCTGAATGTTGAGTCGACCTTACCGCCAACGTGCGCCGGGCCGTTGGTCGGCCAAGTGCCTTCGTAGTGCGGCCAGAGTATGAAGTTGGTGAATATTTTCACGCCCTGCCCGGAGAGCCAGGGCACTGACAGCGTGCGGGCGTAGAACAACGCGCCGAAGAAGGCTGCGAAGAACATCACTTCAGAGAAGATGAACCACATCATTCCCATGCGGAAGGAGTGGTCGACCTGGCTGTTGTACATGCCCCGCTGGCTTTCGCCGATGACAGTGCTGAACCAGCCGAAGAACATGAACGCCAGCAGGATGGCACCGGGGATGAAGCTCCATCCGCCGACCCAGTCATTGAGGTAGCAAATGGCACCCAGCATCAGGGTGAACAGCGCGAACGAGCCCGTGATGGGCCACGTACTGTCGTGAGGGATGTAGTAGGCGTTGCTATCTGGTGCGTGTGCTGCGTTTGCCATTTCTCAGTTTCCCAAAGCGAGAAGTTCGCGTCTCGCGCTAGCGCGAGGAGACCCGCGACGATTCATCGTAAAAAGTGTAGGCCAGCGTGATCCGGTCAACGTATTTCGGTATGGCCGGATCAATGATGAAACGAACCGGCATGTCGCGCTGCTCATTCACAGTGAAGTGCTGTGGCGAGAAGCAGAAACATTCCGTCTTGTGAAAATACGGTGCCACCTTGGAGGGGGCGATGTTGGGCACGGCCTGGGCGGTCGTGTCCCGGCCAGTCAGGTTGTGCGCGAAAAACTCGGCTGAGTAGAGCTTGCCGGGATGGACGTCGATCGTGCGCGCCACCGGGCGGAAATCCCACTCTCCCGCGCTCGCCACATTACCGAGAAACTCGATGGTGATGGTCCGGCTGAGATCGACATTCTCGATCGCCTTCACTTTCCTCAGCAGGGCACTTTGGTCGCCCACGCCGGTGACACCGCAGATCACGTTGTAAAGCGGGACGAGCGCAAAGCCGAACCCAAAGCTGCCCAACGCAATGGCGAGCAGTTTCCAGGTGAGGGTCCGATGGGCTTTTTGCAGCTCGTTCACGATCTTGCACGCAGAACGGACATGACAATGAAGCCGAAATAGAACGCGGCTGCAATCAGCCCGAACAGGATAGCCGTGCGCCGAACCTTCCTGCGTCGGGCTGCCTCATCCGATTCAATCACGGCGCTCAGTGAAACGCTCCCTTAGCAATCACGGCGTCAGAAGGCGGCGTCTGCCATGAATGGTAAGGCGCCGGTGAAGGCAGCTCCCACTCGAGGCCATGCGCACCTTCCCACGGCTTGTTGACCTTGACGGGCGTACCAGACCTTACGCACTTGATGATGAGGTAAGGGAACAGCAACTGCGCCAGACCAAAGCCGAAGCCACCGATCGAGGACACCATGTTCCAGTCGGTGAACTGCACGGCATAGTCCGGGACACGGCGCGGCATGCCGGCCAATCCGAGGAAGTGCTGCGGGAAGAACAGCACGTTTACGAAGATCGCCGATAACCAGAAGTGCCATTTCGCCAGCGTCATGTCGTACATGTTGCCGACCCACTTCGGGAGCCAGTAATAGACGCCGCCCATGATCCCGAAGATCGCTCCGGGCACCAGAACGTAGTGGAAATGAGCCACCACGAAGTACGTGTCCTGGTACTGGTAGTCGGCAGGAACGATCGCGAGCATCAGGCCCGAGAAACCGCCGATGGTGAACAGGAAGAGGAACGCGAGGGCGAACAGCATGGGCGGCTCAAAGCTGAGTGAGCCCTTCCACATTGTTGCCGTCCAGTTGAACACCTTCACACCCGTCGGGATGGCGATGAGCATCGTGGACAACATGAAGAAGAGCTGTGCAGCTAGCGGCATGCCGACCACGAACATGTGGTGAGCCCAGACGATGAATGAAAGGAACGCGATGGACGCTGTTGCGTACACCATCGCTTCATAGCCGAACAGAGGCTTCCGCGAGAACGTCGGGATGATCTCGGAGACGATGCCGAACGCCGGCAGAATCAGGATGTACACCTCGGGATGTCCGAAGAACCAGAAGATGTGCTGGAACATCACTGGATCGCCACCACCCGCGGCGGTGAAGAACGTCGTGCCGAAGAAGTGATCGGTGAGCAACATCGTCACCGCGCCGGCAAGCACAGGCATCACGGCGATCAGGAGGTACGCCGTGATCAACCACGTCCAAACGAACAGCGGCATGCGCAGCAGCGACATTCCAGGGGCGCGCATGTTCAGGATGGTCACGACGACGTTGATGGCGCCGAGGATCGACGACGCACCCATCATGTGAACGGCGAAAATCAGCATCGGAAACGAGGCGCCGTTCTGCAGTACGAGCGGCGGATACATCGTCCAGCCACCCGCGGGCGCGCCACCGGGCACGAAGAATGTCGACAGCAGCAAGGTAAAGGCGAACGGCAGGATCCAGAAGCTGAAGTTATTCAGGCGTGGGAGGGCCATGTCGGGCGCGCCCACCTGCATGGGGATCATCCAGTTGGCGAGACCCGTCCAGGCCGGCATGACCGCGCCGAAAATCATGACCAGCGCATGCATGGTGGTCATGGAGTTGAACAGCTGCGGATCCACGAACTGCATGCCCGGCTTGAACAGCTCGAGGCGGATGACCATCGCCATGGAGCCGCCGATGAAGAACATCAGGCATGCGAACACCAGGTACATCGTGCCGATGTCTTTGTGGTTCGTTGCGTAAACCCACCGCCGCCAGCCGTGCGGCTTGTGGTCGTGGTCGTCGTGTGCGGCGGCTACTGAATGCTCGGCCATGGGCGTTCTCTCAACTTG
>Ga0137415_10000451_pt1 | contig 38929 bp, 33 predicted proteins | sample CZODoug3_1_1_16f_FD_183082 | JGI IMG/M metagenome (GOLD analysis project Ga0137415, IMG submission 183082) | Vadose zone soil fungal communities from Angelo Coast Range Reserve, California, USA - CZODoug3_1_1_16fungal (Hybrid Assembly) | ecosystem: Environmental > Terrestrial > Soil > Vadose...
GCGTGGCCTTGCGCGACAGCGCACGCGACGTGGTGGCGTACTACACCGAGCTCGCGTCGAGCGAGGCCCCCGCGGCGCCGCCCGCGCCAGGACCCATCGCCGTCACCGTGGCCGCGCGCGATGACTACGCGATCGAGGGATACTTGAACGACCCCTACTCCGACTGAGCACTCACGACCATGCGTGTTCTGATCATCGGTGGCACGGGCTTTATCGGACCCTCTGTCTTTGGGTTATGTTCGTAGGAACATAAGCTGCATTATGTTGCCTTTGTATTTATGTGCCGACCTCGTCATTGCCGGCTCAAGCGGTGGCGGAGGGGGCGAAGTCTCTTAACTTCCTTCACCAATGGATAACCGTGACGCCAGCTCTTGGCGGGTTGACACTCACATGCATTTGGACGATCCGGGAAGAATCTATTGCGGCTCCGAGCCTGGCGACCTTAGATCTGCAACTGTTGAAATCAGACGGTAGCTCAAGATTTGCGCTTATTCGCCGAACAGCTATCAGATCTCGTGTACCATACATGTCGATCCATGGAGGTCTGCATGACACGAGTACTGCTTGTGGCCGGCGATGCCACCGAATCTCTCGATACGTGGTATCCGTATCTTCGATTGCGGGAAGAAGGGATTGAGGTACACATCGGCGCGCCAGTGAAGAAAATCCTGAAATCGGTCGTGCACGATTTCGAATCGGGCTGGGATACCTACGTGGAGAGACCCGGATATCACATTCCTGCCGATATCGCTTTCGCGGATGTCGATCCCGGAGATTACGATGGCATTATTCTGAGCGGCGGTCGCGCTCCAGAATATCTCCGTAACGATCCACGGTTACAGAAGATCGTTCGGCATTTCGTAGAATGCAAGAAACCAATCGCAGCGCTCTGTCACGGCGTGCTAATCCTTGCTGCCATTGATGGTATTCGTGGCTGCACGATCGCCACCTACGAAGCCTTGGCGCCGGATGTAGAAGGCGCCGGGGGCAAGTTTAAGGATACAGACGTAGTGGTGGAAGGAAATCTCGTTACATCGCGGACCTGGATGGACCTACCGTTCTTTATGCGAGAGTTCTTAAAGATTCTGAAGGACTGCAGGAAAAGTGTGGCTGCGTAAGCCGAACGCCAGGCTGTAATCAGTCACGATTCGGAGGGCAAGCGTTCTCGTTCGTGAGTCGAAGCTCTTGAGGTGCCCGACGATGATCTTAGCGCTGAGGTCCCTATCTCGCTGGCGCGTCAATGAGTAATATGGCGATGTTACGCCATTCGCCAACATCTCTATTGCACGTCGGCAAAACTCGCTTGACGTTTAATGTGATAATTGCTCGCATGGCGGGTTGGAGCGCGATCGCGGTTCCGAGAAAATCATATGACTTCCCCGCACTCTGCCCCGATTGCTTGCGAACAGGCCCGCTCACTGCGGTACCGATTCCGGCTAACGTACGTATAAAGGTGCCGTTTTGCGAGCTGTGCGCAGCACGGCTAGTAAAGTGGCGTAAGCTCGGACGACCGCTATTGATACTTGCCGTTGTTATCGCCTTCGCTGTTACGCTTTGGGTCGATCTCAGTAAATGGGTAGGCTGCTGGATTGCAATTGTCTTAGTATTACCAACAGTTTGGCTAACGGACTTTCGGGATCGGGTCGTGCGTATAAAGAGCTACGACGCAGACAAAGTGACATTTGAATTCAAGCGCAGCGAGTACGCACAACAGTTCGGACAACTAAACAAGATTTCCTCAGGCGTTGCCGCAAAGTAAGGGGCTGCGGCAGAGGCCCCGTCAAATGAGCAATATGGCGATTTGGACGAAGCCGCTGGCGCGGCGGACGCTGCCGCGTGTTCGTAGGCCAGCAGTTGTGGAGGGGTTGAGATAAGTTGGGTGACGGAAAAGGAGGTCCCCGTGACCCAACTACGCAAAAAGATGCTGGAGGAACTCCAGCGTCGTAATTACTCTCATCGTACCGCAACAACTTACATCCGCATCGTGCGCGAGTTCGCGGAGTATTTCCACCAGTCGCCCGACAAGCTCGGTCCCGAGCACATCCGGCAGTATCAGGCCCATCTGTTCCAGACCAGGAAGCTAGCGCCAGCCACGGTCAGCGAGTATGTGTCCGCCTTGCGCTTCTTGTTTGTCAAGACGCTGCGACGGCACTTTCTGGCTGAGTACCTTCCCTTTCCAAAAGCCCGCAAGCGACTGCCGACCGTGCTCAGCCCGGAGGAGGTCGCCCGGCTCATCGATTCGGCCCGCAATCTCTACCACCGCACCCTCCTCATGACCCTGTACTCCACCGCCATGCGCCGTGCCGAACTCTGCCGTCTGAAGGTGCGCGACGTCGACAGTCAGCGCATGATGATTCGCATTGACCAAGGCAAAGGCGGCCGCGACCGGGATGTACCCTTGAGCCCCAAGCTGCTGCAGACTCTGCGCGTCTACTGGCGCTGGATGCAGCCCAAGACTTTTCTCTTTCCGGGTACCGTGAAGGGTTTCCGCGCCGACGTGCCCATCACCCCCAATGTGGTGTGGTTGGCTTGTCGGCAGGCCGCCCAAGCGGCTGCCATCCGCAAGCATCTTTCTCCCCATACCTTGCGTCACAGCTGTGCTTCGCATCTTCTGGAAGCGGGCGCCGACCTGCGGACCATTCAGGTCTTACTCGGACATTCCAGACTGGAGCACACTCTGGTCTACCTCCATCTCTCGCACAAGCATCTGCAGGCCGTCCCCAATCCACTCGATACCCTGGAAGTCGCCAGCCTCGATGATGTCCAACGTTCCCGGAGGCTCAAGAGAAAATGACTCGGCCACCCCTTGAGGTGGCCGATATCGTTCGCGCACAAGGCAATCGCTTCATCGAGAACAACTGTCGCTGGATTCACTGGACCCACTGCAAAGTGCTCCAGGCCATCGCCCGCTGCCGTACCGCAGCCCTGGGCGGACATCGCGACCTGTGCCCTCGCTGTGGCTATCGCGCCATCTCCTTTAACAGCTGCCGTAATCGCCATTGCCCCAAGTGTCAGTGCGGGGCTCGCGACAGGTGGATCACGGCTCGTCAGAATGAACTTCTGCCCGTCGCTTATGTCCACGTTGTCTTCACCCTGCCTCACCAACTTTCCCAACTCATGCTGCAGAACAAGCAGGTCCTCTATGATCTGTTGTTCCGCACCAGTGCGGAGACTCTGCAACAAGTAGCCCGCGATCCTCGTCACCTGGGAGCAGAGATTGGATTTCTTTCTGTCCTCCATACCTGGGGCCAGAATCTGCTCCACCACCCTCACCTCCACTGCGTCATCCCGGCGGGAGGCCTCTCGCCCCAGGGCACGCAGTGGATCCATCCCCGCTATCCATTCTTCTTACCCGTGCGCGTACTCAGTCGCGTCTTCCGCGGGAAGTTCGTCGCCGGTCTAAAGCGACGATTTCAGATGGGCCAGCTTACCTTCGCGGGAACTCTCCAACCGCTACAAAACCAGAAAGCCTTTCACTCCTTCTTGCGTCCCCTGTTCCGTCAGGACTGGGTCGTCTATGCCAAACCACCCTTCGGCGGTCCTCATCATGTGCTGGCTTATCTCGCCCGTTACACTCATCGCGTGGCCATCAGCAACCACCGCCTCGTCGCTTTCGAGCGCGACCAGGTTACCTTCCGCTGGAAGGATTATGCGCACGGCAATAAGAAAAAAACGATGACCCTCTCCGCACAAGAGTTCCTGCGACGTTTCTTGCTCCATGTCCTGCCCCGCGGCTTTGTCCGTATCCGCTCCTTCGGATTCCTGGCCAATCGCTGTCGCGCCACCCTTCTCCCCCTCTGTCAGCGGCTCCTATCGGATAACCCGAAGCCGAACACACCTACAGCCAACCATTCCTCCCCAGCCCCACCCGCTTGCTTCCGTTGTCCCCAATGCGCCACCCCCATGCTCATCGTGGAAAAACTCTCTGTCCTTACTACCTGGCTACTCACCCTGAGGAACTCAGCCCTTGACTCTTCCTGAGCGACGTTTCATTCCCGTCTCCACAGCGCGAGCCCAAGCTCCGACAGCCGTTGTGTCTCTGCTCGCCGCCGCCCACCCCGAGTTCGCATTCCGTACCCTGAAAAACCCCCGCTCTACCGCCTGTCAGCCACGGCGTCCACCTCAAACCCTTTCCCTTTCAACCCCGCTAGTCCCAAAAGCCAGACGAACAAACGGCAAAGCACCCATGCAAATCCCATAGCGCACCGCGTCCGCCACGCCAGCGGCTTCGTCCAAATCCCCCTATCGCAAGTGCCCCGGCGCGACACATTTTCGCTCTCCGCCGCACCCTCTCCGCCGGCGCACTTGTCGATAGGTCACTAAGATTTATCGCCAACTGACGCGCTTGCCTTTTAAACTGATTCGTAGCGTGACTTTGGAAGAGACCAACTGTTTCAAGATGTTGGATGGGTACTCAAGAACCCGGCATCGGTGCTTTCTCGCTGAGATGGACTTGAATGTTGCCAAGGCACAGTACACACTCTGTTTTCGCCCAGCGGTGAGCAGCAAGGACTCGCCGAACCGATATGCCTGTCTGTATCTGCACATCGCAATAGAGGACGTGAAGACCACAGGGCAGGAGCAGGTGCTACCACACTCCATTACCCAAATGCTCGACAGAGAGCTTCCGACGCTGGCACAGTCGTAGTTAGCGAGTACAGACGATATCACTCAGAACCCTACTGGCGGAAGACTTCGCGGACGATAGCTGCAATTTGTTCTCGTCGCCATGTGCCTTCCAAGCCTTCAGCCAATTCAGGTTTGTTGTGATCTTTGGCGAGCTTTCTAAGCAGAGTCGCTGCTTCTTTATTTAGCCGTTGGTTTGTAAGGTAAAGTTCAAGCCAGTCCACCATCTCGCGCGGACTGCCGAACCCTTCTGCATCGCGATCCGGTACATCAGTTCCAAAGATTTCCTCGATTAGCATCACAGCTTCAACGAGGTCGAGGCTGTCCATCGCTTTGGGAATCATTGGGACATTCTAGCGCCCGGCTGGCGAGGTGGACCACCTGAATCGCTGATCTGTCCACTGTCGACCAGCATTGCCACTTTTGTGGCTCAGTGATCACACGACTGGTAAAATCGGCCAGTGAATGAGGCCACCGAGATTCTAGAACGATACGGATTAGTCAAAGACACTGACTCGCTCCGTATCTCAGAGATCGTGAAGGGAAAGACACTACGCCTGCACGAAGAACTCTACTCGGCCATATTGCCAAACAGCAGAATGACTATTACGCGACCAGTCCCGAAGAGCAACAGCAGATGGACCCCTTCAGTTTCGTTGCGAGCAAATCGTTGCGTGGAGAATCGGCTTGCGGCTCGTTTGGATGCCGACTTGAGAAGCTGGACACCTTAGGGCGCTACGCGCCTTGTACGCGAATCAGGTGATTCTACCGCTCTTTCTTAACAATCCTTCCAAAGTAGAGAGTGCGGTACAAGCGGAGCAGGAACTCTCGCATGCGTCTCTCGCCCTTCTCCGCCTCAGGCCTCTTGTGGATGCAGGCATCATTTATCCCGTCGTGCAGCGCTCTTTTCATTGCGTCCATACGCTCAAATGGTGTGACAGGATGTCGCGGTCTGTTCATGACGCCGCCGATCGCGTAATGAAGGCGCTGCAAGGTGACTATCACGTCAGGTATCAACGGACGCAAGCACAGGATTCGTGGAAGCATGCCCAACCCTCCTCGGAGAAGTATGGCATGATTTGTGGCCTTATGTACCTTTACTTATGCGCGGATGTATAGCAGGTTTTCGGGTTTGGCCCACCTAATTCAGCGAGATTGTACACCCATTTTGAATGACAAACACGATCTTATGTGTCAGGCGATGGAGAGCCCGCCCAGGAAATCTCGTCCGCCCTCTCAAGGCTGGGCGGCAGACAACAATTCTTCAACAGCCGAGATTAAAGCACCGGCTTTTTTGTCCACCACTTTGCGGATTCCATACTTGTTGGCGACGAGATTCAACTCGGTCGATCCGTAGAGTGTGTGCAGTACGATTGGAACCGTCGGCAGCACTTCGTGAATTTGTTTCGCTGCACTAAGTCCGTCCAGACCCGGCATGGCGTAGTCGAGAATTATCAGATCAGGACGCAGTTCCGTGGCTTTCGCGATTGCTTCTTTGCCATCGGTGGCGTCGCCACAAATTTCCCAACCGGGGATGGCTTGCAGCAACGCTCTAAGTCCTTGCCGAACCGCTTCGTGGTCATCGGCAATTAGGATTTGCTTCGCCATTAGAGGCTCTGCAAAGAGGAACCCGCGTCGCGGGAATCGAGTCGTTAGGTGAGAACCGGAAAGCGGGCATCCGGCAGGGGTAAACGCTGGTACCAGACGCGAAAGTTACTTCACCAGTGCGGCCTTGGGAATACAGTGAAACATGTAGGTACTCGTCTCCTACCCTTGCACCCTTGCTATTGCCAATCATTTGTCCGCAAACACGTTGTCGATTTTCTCCATGATTTTCTCTGCCCACTGGATGCTCGCCGCGATCAACTTGTCAGTCCGTGGGCTCCCCGGCGGACCACCGAACAAGTCGTCAGCCTCTCCATGTGCATGCCGGTGAGGATCGCGGCCATCACCCCGATAACACGTTTGCGGCCCTCGTCCATCCGGGCATCGTAGACCTTTCGCCTTATATTCGCCACAGAATGAGAGGATTAGAAGAAGCTCACAAGGGATTCCGACGCGAGTGCAGGTCATCGGTTGGTAGGAATTCGTCTCTCGTATCCTAGGACCTCGTCACGGTTTGTGATGGACGTGCGAAAATAGAAGTAGAGCAACCATTATCAGAGATATGCCCCCAAACACGGGATGAACTCCTCTCTAGCCCGCTGGTTCACACCCTTGAACCACGATATTCTGAACACCCATCGGATGAGGGCTTGGACCAGCACGAACACTACCAATAAGGCGAAGACGGTCGCCAGCATGAAGAACCACGCAGCCAACAACGGATAGTACGTCTTCACATAGATGTAGACGAAACCCCCATCGCGAGCGTCAGCACGTCCCGAAAAGTGGCTATCTTTCCATACCAATCAAACTGGCTGAAGTTCCGCACCAGTTCAAAGAACACCAATACACCGAGCGTGAAGAGTAAAAACGAGAGAATGCGGGCGGCTCCCTTGTCAGGTAGGTTGTTCGCAAAAACAGACAAACCGAGAAATACTCCAAGGGCGGAGATGAGCTTGCTGTTTTGGTCGATGAATTCCGTCAACGTCGATTTGCCGCCACTGGGCATTTTGATAAAGATTGATCTGATCCGTCCTATCACCTTTTGGGATTTGGCCCGAGTCACGGACCATCCGGAAACTGAGCTTTAGTGTGTGGAAACCATGCGGTTCCGGAACACGGCACCGAAATGCAACCGTTTTGCACCTTGAGCCAGAGGCTATGTTTCCCTATAGAACCAAGTACCGACGGGAATTGCTAGCAGAAGATCAATCACACCGATTCCGATAGTCGCCAGCAGGAGACGGTTGGGGAAGAGCTCCAAAGGCATGAGGGCCATCATCGGGATTATCGAAAACACCAACCATACGGCAATGCCAGAAAGCACCGCTGCTTTCCAAGCTGGACCGTAACGCGGGCGGAGCCACACGTAGAGCGCCACTGCAAAACTGCCAACAAGGAAGTTCGATGGAATAAAGATGGTCCAGCCAGTCGGTTTCTTGCCCCAGTGCTGCGAATGCGGCCGTCCACTGCCTTTCGAGCAGCACTCGGTGGAACAGCAGTTCTAGCGCATTGATGACCACGCCAGCGGCCATTCCACTGAAGACCACTCGGGCCATGTTAGGTTTCATAGCGCCTAGCCCTGGTTTATATCAAAGGACCGTGCGGAAAGGGAATCTGTTCGGCTCAGTTTCCGAGTAGGCCGACCATCCGTCCGGAGCCCCTGTGTGTCGCTTCCCAGAAGCCGGCGCCTACCGATCCACTTGTCCGATTAGGCATGCGTACATGCCTCCAGCTCAATGGGGATAGAATTAGCTGATTGCGGGGGGTGCCTGTAGTGGCGCTGTCTCCTGGGACAAGACTGGGGCGCTTTGAATTGACAGGCCTGGTTGGGGCCGGCGGCATGGGCGAGGTTTACCGCGCCCGCGATCCACGTTTGGAGCGTGCTGTCGCGATTAAGGTCATCCCTGCATCATTCGCTGACGACCCGGTGCGGCTCCGCCGTTTCGAACAAGAGGCCCGTGCTGCGGCCGCGCTGAATCATCCCAATATCCTTGCCGTTCACGATATCGGAACTGAAGAGGGATCGCCATATATCGTCAGCGAGTTGCTGGAAGGTGAAACCCTGCGCGAGCGTCTTCGTTCGGGCCCGCTGCGTGTGCGCAAGGCGATTGACTATGCGCTGCAGATCGCCCGCGGGCTGGCGGCGGCGCACGACAAGGGCATCGTCCATCGCGACCTTAAACCCGAGAACATCTTTGTAACGCGCGACGGCCGGGTCAAGATCCTGGATTTCGGGTTGGCGAAGCTGATCGAGCGCGGCAGCGCGCCGGAGGCCGCCACGCGGACCATTCACTCCGACGCTGGCACGGTGCTGGGTACGGTCGGGTATATGTCGCCGGAGCAGGTGCGCGGCAAACCGACGGACGCACGCACCGACCTGTTCAGCTTCGGGGCGATTCTGTACGAGATGTTCTCGGGCAAGCGCGCATTCCATGGCGACACAGCCGCCGACACGATGACCGCGATTCTAACGAAGGAACCGCCAGACTTGACCAACATGAATCGCAATGTGATACCCGCGCTTGAGCGCATTGTGCGTCACTGTCTAGAGAAGAATCCAGAAGAGCGGTTCCAATCGGCGCGAGACGTGGCCTTTGATTTGGAGACGATTTCGGCCGTTTCGAGTGCGAGCGTTCTGCCGGTGAAGGTGGCAGGGCGCAGGCGCTGGGTGCGCGCGGCAGAGGTAGCGGCTCTGGTCCTGCTAGCAGTCGTCGCCACTGCACTGCTGGCGCGCCGCTCGGCGCCATCGCAGCCCACGTATCAGCGACTGACCTTTCAGCGCGGGGTGGTTCACTCCGCGCGGTTTACACCCGATGGTCAGAGCGTGATCTATGGTGCCGACTGGCAGGGCAATGCGACTGAGCTGTTTTCCACGGTTGGGAACACCTCCGAAGCGCGCCCGCTTGGCGCGAAAGAAACCGATCTGCTTGCCATTTCGCGCTCCGGAGAGATAGCGGTTTCGATAAATCGGAATATCTTCTGTTCACCGTGCGCCGGCACTTTGGCCGGCACGCTGGCACGCGTTCCCCCTGGCAGCGGCTCGGCGCGTGAAGTGCTTGACGGTGTAATCGCAGCCGATTGGGGGCCGGACGGCAACTTCGCAATTGTCCGTAGTGCCGGCGGCCGCAACCGCCTGGAATACCCCATCGGCCATGTCCTCTACGAGACGTCCGGCGCAGTCTCGGATATACGGTTCTCACACGGGGGCAAACTGATTGCGTTCATGGACCACCCCCAGGCTGGTGATACCGCAGGCACTGTCGCGTTCGTCGACTTGGCAGGCCAGAAGAAGACGATTTCGGAGCCATCGAACGACGAGCGCGGTCTCGCATGGTCGCCCGACGATGGAGAGGTGTGGTACACGGCTTCGCCAATGGGAGCCGGGAGGGTATTGTACGCGAGTTCACTGGCGGGCCGCACGCGGCTGGTGCTGCGCGTCCCAGGCCAGCTCACGCTCCACGATATTGCGAGCGACGGTCGCGTGCTGCTATCGCAGGGTGGCAATCGGGCTGGCGTCCTGACGTTCGGACTGGGCGACAATTCGCAATGCGATCTGTCGTGGCTGGATCTTACGTTCGCGGCCGATCTCAGCGCCGATGGCAAGCTGGTGCTGTTCAACGAAGAAGGCGAGGGGGCCAGCCATGGATACACGGTGTACGCCCGGAAGACAGACGGCTCGCCGGCCGTGCGCCTCGGCGAGGGCGAAGCTATGGTGCTCTCCCCCGACGGCAAATGGGCGCTGGCCTTCGCCAACGCGGTTTCCCCGCAGCCCGAGTTGGTGCTGCTGCCGCTGCGAACCGGTGAGAATGTGAAGCTCCCGGCGGGCGGCCTAAGCTACTCGCAGGCTGCGTTCCTGCCTGATGCCAGGCGGCTCGTTGTACTGGCCAGCGAGCCTGGCCACGCACCCCGGTTATACCTGAAGGATATTGCCAGCGGGGCGAGTAGGCCGATTTCGAAGGAGGGGGTGAGGGTTGGCCACTTCTTCGTCGGGCTCAAGTGCATCTCGCCCGATGGCGCTTTCGTTGTCGCCCTCGGTCCGGACCAGCGCTACATGATGTATCCGATCGAGGGTGGAGAACCGCAGGCAATCAGCGGGCTGAAGGACGGCGATCTCCCAGTCCGATTCACCGCCGATGGCCGCCATTTGTTTGTATTCTCCGAAAATGAGCAAGGCGTCAGGAAGCTCGAGCGGTTTGAGATCGCAACCGGCCGCCGGACTCCGTGGCCCTCCCCTGCTCCCGATATGGCCGGTGTCGTTGCGTTTTTCCCTGTGCAAATGACCGCCGACGGCAAAACAGCAGTGTACAACTACCACCGTGTGCTGGAGGATCTGTACTTGGTCAGCGGGTTGAAGTAGGCGTCCGCGTTCGGGTCGGTCCCAACCGGTCGTTGATTCAAAGCGTGACAGCGCCAGCGCGATAAATGGCGAGGGCGGCGCTGATCTCATTGCCGGTCCTCCTCGTATTGCTTTGATTGCGCTGGTGCCCTACCTGATTGCGACGGAAGCTTATAGCAGAAGACGCGGACCTACACGCCTCGATACATAGTCGGCTTGATATGCGTCCTCCTTTGCCGGTGAGACGAGCAACCCCAACAATTGATCCGCCAGAACGATCCAAAAGTCTGCGTCTGGGAGGTTGGAATCCCATCACGGTTGCCGGGATTTCGCCCGAGTAACGGGCAACCTTTCCATAATCCGGTAAGGGAAGGGTTGCCGACGACTCGCCCAGGGCGCGATCTGCGAGCCGATAATGAGACCGCGAAGCCCGTACTCTACATCGGAATTTCTGAAAAGCGCAATTTCAGTCAAATCGAGGGAAGGAACCAGGGGCAAACTAGGCCTGTGCTGATAGGAAAGCTTGGATGAACGCTATCGAGAAGGCGCTTTGGTTTATCGAGAGCCACTTTGCAAGCGAAATTACGCTCGAGAACCTCGCGAAAGCCGGAGGAGTGTCGCGTTTTCATGTGACGCGAGCATTCGGTGCAGCGACGGGCCTTTCGATCATGCGTTACGTGCGTGGCCGCCGTTTGACCGAGGCAGCCAAGGCCCTATCGAACGGTGCACCGGATATCTTGTCCATCGCTCTGGATGCCGGGTACGGCTCACATGAGGCATTCACGCGCGCGTTCCGCGATGAGTTCGGCGCGACGCCCGAAACGATTCGCGCACAAGGCCATCTGAAGAAAATCGAACTTGTCGGGCCAATCAAAATGGATGAAACACTGCTGATCAAGCTTGAATTGCCACGCTTTGTGAGCGGTAAACGGCTCCTCATCGCAGGATTAGGGGAGCGCTACACGTGGGAGACCAGCGCCGGCATTCCATCGCAGTGGCAGCGCTTTCTGCCGCATCTAGGCCAGATTCCCGGGCAGCTCGGCCGGACAGCTTACGGGGTGTGCTGCAACAGCGACGACGCGGGGAATTTTGATTACGTGTGCGGTGTAGAAGTGAAGGACTTTTCCAGGCTTCTTGCAGATTGGAGCCGTGTGCGCATCCCTGAACAGAGATATGCAATTTTCCTTCAGCGGGAGCATATCTCTACGATTCGGAGCACGTGGAACACCATTTGGAATAACTGGTTGCCGGAATCGGGGTACGAAGTAGTTGATGCACCGAACTTTGAGCGTTACGGGGACGAGTTCGATTCAGTTACGGGAACGGGAGGTTTTTAAATATGGATACCAATCAAGACGTGCAGCAAACCATAGTAGGAGGAGCGATGGCGCCGATTCACACCGAGCCAATAGAGCAAGAGCTCACAGATATCACAACCATTCAAAAGCACGTTCGCATGCAGGAAGTGTCGCCCGTAGAAGTTGTAATCGCCTGCCTCAAGCGGATCGAACAGCTTAACCCAAAGCTCAACGCATTCATCACCGTATTGGCCGAGCAAGCGCTTGCGCAAGGCCGCCAGTCGCAGAAGCAGAGTTGAACCTCTCCGCCCTGAAGGGGCGAAGATTCTCAGGCTACGCTTGTGCTTGAAAGCGCACTACGTTAACGCCTGAAGGCTCGCACCGAGCCTACTTATTATAGTACGTCAAGAGGAAACCTTGACCCAAGAACATTGTAGCAAAACACGGCTTATATCTTCGCCCTGAAGGGCGAAGTTTTACGCCGCTCCCAAGATAAAAGCGGCAAAATGGCGTCGCCCGCTGCATGGCATTCCGCTGGGGATCAAAGACTTCTACGATACGGCCGGGATCAAAACGACCGCGGCTTTTGAGCGTTTCAAAGACCGTGTACCCGGAGAGGATGCAGGTGGCGTTGCCAAGCTCAAAGAGGCTGGCGCAATCATAATTGGAAAAATGAATATGCACCGGCTGGGCATGGGTACGACGGGGATTGATAGCTACTATGGGTCGGTCCGTAACCCTTGGAACACCGAGCACATTCCTGGCGGCTCATCGGCCGCTTCGGCGGCGGCAGTGGCAAGCGGCATGTGCTACGCCACCCTCGATACGGACGCGATCGGATCTTGCCGATTACCCGCTGCATGCTGTGGCGTAGTGGGTTTCAAAGGCACCTACGGCCTTATCCAAGGGCATCCTTGAGGGCGAGGAGGATCCTGGCGAGATGATCCGTTGGTTCAGCCATCCGGGCATCATGGCTCGCACTGTCGAAGATACGGCGCTGGTAGTTGATGCACTCGCGGAAAGAAACGAACACACAGCAACCCAATACTTTCACGGCCTGCCCAAGGATAAAAAGGTGCGCATTGGTGTGGGCAGTAATTTTGAAGCTGACCAAGGGGTCTCCCGCCCAGTCGTCGCCGCTCACCACTAGATTCCTCCTCTGGCACCAGTCCCAGATAACAAGCGGTCTGTTTGCCACACTGAAACCGATCCGCTCGCCCGATGATGAGCACGAAGGTCAGCGCCGTCAGTGCCCCCACCCCGGGGTGCGTCCTCAACCGCTGTGCCTCCAGACAGTTCTCCACTTCCTGCTCAATCGCCTGCGTCAGCTTTGCGATCGTCGGGTTCAGTCGGTCCAGTAAGTCCAGCAGGTCGCGCCGTCGCTGGCTCGCCCACGGGCCTAACCGAAACGCTTCCAGTTGTTCTCGTCCCAGTGATCAACGCACTTTACGGTGCAATCACAATGGATAAGGAGATCGACCTTGGTAGCTTAACGCCATCCGTGATCGGGGATCGACCTTCTCATCCCATCTATGGCAATTTTTCGCCAGGTATCATCACAGCACATCGGGTAGCCCAACTTGGAACGGTAGGTCGTCCGTTACCGCCGCCTTGACTTCCTGGCGGCGCTTTTCCGAGCGACCTTCGCTTTATTCTGCTTCGGTCTAGGTTTCGGTGTCGAGTTGGCGGGGATCGTGTCGGCGTTCGAGGACAGCACGTCAGACAGTTCGTATGCCTCCCGAAGCCAGTCGGTGATGGGCGCCTCCACCTCGTCCCGGTGCCTGATCTGAATGACGTGAACGACCTTGGACTTCGATGCGCGATCGACGCGTCGCACCTGAGGAGCCTTCAGCGTACGGCCAAGGAACACGCAGACTTCGAGGAATTTCCTCTTCGGCCGCACGAAGAAGTAGCACGATTTGCGCGAGAACATCACCGATTTGTGCGAGGCGTAGATCCGCTGATCTCCGAAAGAGACGGCGGTCTCGCGCAGTCGCTCCCAGGCGTCCTGGAGATCTCCCGAGAGATCCTGCGTGAGGGCAGTTTCGGTCGTGGTCCAGCAGTCGTGCTCCTCCCCTTCCTCGACCCACTGCTCGCAGTGATAGCACTCTCGACCTGCCATGTTCCCATTGTAGCGATGGAGCAGGTCCAAACCGCTGTGGTGGGAAACTGAGATCAACTGTCGCAAACCTACTAGGATTCTATCGACAGCGTTCAGGCCTGCTACTTCGTCTGCGACCGCCTAATAGCTTGTCGGCCTGAACACTGGCGATAGAATCGGTTGAGCGAAGCCGCCGGCAGGAGCGGCGCAGGAATGTAACGAGGCCGTGCGCCTCGATCCCGGCAACTATCAGTTTCGCTCGCGCGCGAGCGTATTCTTCACGATGGGACAATACGACCGGGGCAGGGCCTTTCTGAGACTAGATGCCGGTTCGGAGTGGTCGAACAATGTGGAAGTGCATGCCCTGCGCGAAGGGAAGATGCAAGAGGCCCTGGGGCAACTGCACCGGATTCCCGACAGTGCGTTCTTTCACTCGCGTGCCCTCGCGGCCTGTTACTCCAGCCCTCGCCCCTCGGACGCGGAGCAACTTCTGGATCAGGCCGAGAAGGATGTGCTCGTATTCCACGATCCCGAGCCCAGGTATAGTTTCGCGGTGCATTACAACGCGTGCCGGGGGAACGCTTTTACGGCCCGCCTCGCGAAATCGGCAATTCGGAAGCGGATTTTGCGGGTACGAGAATTTGCAGTCCGATGTGTTGCTTACCGAATTTCGGAAGTCGCCTGAATACCCCGCTGTACTCGCGCAGGCCAAGCATTGCCAGGATCAATTCCTCGCCCAGCGCGATCAACCCCAGCGGTAAAGAACTTCGGGCGACGGCCCTGCTTAAGCGCGCGGGCTACCAGTAAGCCGAAGCAGCTTTTCACCTGGCAAAAGAACTTAGTCCTGGTTCGAGGATCCCGGATCTTGCCTTGGATCAGATGTACCTGCTGCAAAGAAACTCGGAGCGCACTGTGACACTTCTTGAGAAACAAACTAAGAAATCGGGCAATGATCTTTTCTGGCTCGCCTGTGCCTACTCCGCTCACGGCGACATAGACAAGGCTCTGGCTTCGATGCGAGAAGCGCTGCAACATGGATATCGCGATTTCGCCTCCATCGATGCGAGTTTCGCACTCGCTTCCCTCCGCTCCGATCCCCGCTTCCAGCATATCCTCAGTTCATATCACCAATGATCGTTCTCCTTAGACTTTGTTAACAAGTGCCGTCCCACCCGAATGCTCATCAGCACACACCAAGAACACGATGCCTCGCTGTTCAACCTCCCGACCGACTTCAAGCTTGATTCAATGCGCTCCGGCCCCGCCACCGGGGACCTGCTGCGCAGGAGTAGGCCTCATACAGTGAGCGAGCCCCACATTCCCGTCCTGAAAGAAGCTAATGTGGAGTACGCGAAGCTGCAATTGCTCAGAGAATCTTCCAGCGCGCGCCGTTGCGCGGCTTGGTGGCAGTGACTGTGGCTTCTCCGGCGATTGCGTTAGAAACGGGAACGCTCCAGTGCAGACCTTGTGGGCGCTAACTCTCGCTGGGGTTGGTGGATTCCGGCTCTCAGCTGTCCCTGCGCGGCGTCTTAAGCTCGGCCAGTACAGCTCGAAGGCTCGAAGCGCGAGTATCCCCGGCTTTTCGGGAAATAGGTTCGGTAGCTGACTTTCCAGCCAGCCTCCGTCGAGCCAGGCCAGAAGACTAAACTGCATGCCGTACATTTCTCGAACCGCGACAGAATTATCCACCTTTGCATCCAGACGCTCAGCGAGCAACGCTTAAAGCGGCTTACGCAAAGCTTGTAGACGATTCCGGGCGAAAGAACAATTCATTGTTGAGTAGGGCAGCAACCGCGTCCAGAATCTCGCGGCCACAATTCTTGGTGACCGCTCCTCTGAAGCCAGCGCTACGAGCTGCCTCAGCGAGCTGGCGGGACACTTCCTGAACGCTGATGAGGAGCATAAGGAGCTGGGGATAGGCTTTGGACAGCGCGTGCGCTGCCTGGATGCCATTCATGACCGGCATGCCTAGGTCCAATATCACAAGGTCAGGCGTGAACAGCTGAACCTTCTCGATAGCATCCGCGCCGTTGACGGCCTCGTCGCATACTTGCCACTCCGGATGTCCCTCCAGAAGTCTTCGCAACAACAGGCGTATCGTGGGATCATCGTCCGCGATCAATATTCGGATGGCCAAATTGCCTCCCGAAAACCCAAGGAGTCGGCGACGTGCGTTCGCCTCAAGCCGACCACGAAACAATCACGCGCGCACGCATGTTACGATTGATGGCACTCTTGCTTCACCGCCACAATACGGTAATTACTGTACATAGGATGATTGCGGTGGTTCTCGCGCACGGTCTTCAGGCTGACAGCCATGAGGGGTATCTGTCGCTCCCTGCAACTCCGTGTAAGTTGCTGTGCCCAGTGCTGTAAATCGGTTTTCGACTCCCATAGCCCTACCATGTCCATCCGCAATGACAGCGCACGGAATCGCACAACCGGAGCTTCAGCAAAAGTGCTTTACAAACAGCGCATGACCTCATCCACATGTTTTTCTCCTCCAAGCTAGACCTGCTGGCACGGTCACGGCGTGTCCTTCCCTCTTTAGTAGTCTTTAGGCCGCCTCTCCCATCGGCTGGCGGCCCTAAACCTGAACCGTTGAGCAAGGGGAATCTGGGGGCTCGAGAAATATAGGCATACCGTAACTACCTTAAGAGCCAAGGCTTCGCCTTGATATGTCCATTTCTGCTGAGCAAAGCGAACGGACTCTGCCTACGTCGTTTGACCAACTCAACGAGTCCCGACCCAGAAATGTTTGCCACCGGGCGGTAGGTTCACGGAGTTGGATAAGCACCAAGGCTTGGAAGGCAAGATGAATTTACGAAGCGAAGTTGCCGAGCGCCTGTGCCAAGAAGTAGAACGGGTGGGCACTGTGGGTCTCAAAAAACGTTCGGTGTCCACTTGGCAAGGATCGCCGCCGAGTTCCAGTTGGATGTAGAGGACCGATTAGCCACGCGATTCGATCGCGGGCGCGTACTTTGGGGGATGCCCGTGCGCATCGTGGAAGCGCAATCTGCGGTTGCGAAGAACGCCAGAGAATGTTATGGGCAGCCCATCCCGCCGCTGGCCACACCGGTTGTGCCGAGTACGTGATGTCTGTATACTGTGCCGAATCTTCGAGCTTCTTCTTTTCATTCTTCTCTTAGCGCCCGGCCACCTTCATCCATGTCTTGGCCTGATTCGGCACCTTTCATGGTGCAGCATTCTGTTTGCAAAATTGAACAGTGAGGTTCCTCCATGAAACAGTTCAGCGGGTTCCTGGTCCTTTTCTCAATGTTATCGGTCTGCGCATCAGCGCACGGGCAAGCGGTTACAGCGAACCTTCAGGGTGTAGTGAGTGACGCGAGCGGTGCAGTTGTGGCTGGCGCCACCATGAAGGCGACGAACCTAGAGACCGCCATGGAGCGCACCACTCAGACCAACACCGACGGATTTTACCGTTTCAACCTGTTACCACGCGGGCTATATGAAATAAAGGCACAAAAAACGGGCTTTCGTGATGAGACCCTCAACGTCACGCTCACGGTGGGCGATACCAGCACCGCCAACTTCTCGCTGAGGCTCCTAGGGGTTAAGGAAATGGTTGAGGTTTCCAGCCTGACAACCCAGTTGGACACCTCCACATCACAGATCGAGCAACCCGTGTCGCAGGTGCAGATTGCGGACTTGCCTATCAACGACCGCAATTTCCAACAGCTGGCGAATCTCATTCCCGGTGTGGCGCCGTCACCGTCTTACGATCCCACCAAGCGGCTGTACGGAGGTGTGGTCTCCGGCGGAGCTACGGCGCGAAGCTCCGGCATTAGCGTGGACGGCGGTAATTTCAACGATAACATCGTGGGCGGTCCCGTGGGCCTGGTGCCCGAGGATTCCATCCAGGAATTCCAGGTCATTACCAACCAGTTCTCGGCGGAGTATGGCCATTCGTCGGGACCGTTCATCAATGTGGTAACCAAATCGGGCACGAACATTTTGCATGGTAGTGGCTTCCTGCTTTACCGGCAGAAGAATTTACAAGCAAATGGATTCTTCGAGAAGAAGAAACCGGACTTCGACCGCGAGCAATTCGGCGGTTCTCTCGGGGGAGCGCTGATCAAGGACAAGACGTTCGGCTTCTATGCCATCGAGCGCAACCGCCAACAAAAATCGCAAACGGTGGATACCGGCGGTATCTACCCGCAGTTTGAAGGCTCGTTCCCGGCGCCGTTCCGTGATCTATTGATGGTGACGAAGCTGGATCACCACTTCAATCAGGCGGAGACCCTCAGCTTCCGTGCCACGTTCCAACGCAACAAATCAACTGAAGGACTGCGGGTTGATCCTAACCTGCTTTATGGTGGGGCGCCTACCCAAAGCGCATTCCAGGTAGCGACGAATGAAAACATTTCCTGGCAGGCGACACAAACCTCGCTGATCTCGCCGACCACGGTCAACCAGTTTGTGTTGCAATTTAATCGTTTCATCAACAACCTCAAACCGACGAGCACGGGAATCAATCTTCGTTTTCCATCCGTGGTCCTCGGGCAGAACTCGTCTACGCCTCAGAATGTGCAGCAGGACCGGTTGCAATTTCGCGATGACCTCTCGACCCAGGTGACTTGGCACGGCTTGCACAGCCTCAAGTTCGGGACTGACGTGAACCCCCGCATCAAGTACAATGCGCTATTCGACCTCGTGAAAAACACCTCCTTCTTTTTCTCTGCAGATGATCCAAGCATCTCCTGTAGTTCGCCGACCACCTGCACCACCAGTCTCCCTCCTTCTGATTTCTTTGCCCTGCGAGGAGTCGGTTCTACTAAGGAAGACGGCAGCGTCGCGCGGCAAGTGGCGTTTTATTTTCAGGATGACTGGAAAGTAACGCGGCGCTTGACGCTGAACCTGGGTCTGCGGTACGAGTTCGAAAGCGGATTTATCGATGCCGGATTCCGGCAACCACTGGAGAGCTTGGCGCCGTTCTTCGATAGCCGCAAGCGCAAGAACCCCAAGCTTAGTTTTGGACCGCGCGTAGGATTTGCTTATGACCTGAAGGGTAACGGCAAGACGGTCGTCCGCGGCGGGTTCGGGACTTACTACGACACCACTCCTTGGGAAATCGGCTACATCGATCGTACCTTCAATGGTGTGAAATACTTCATTGCCGCGTTCGCCCCTGCCCAGCCCAACGTGAATGACCCCGCCTTTCTGGGCCCCCCCCGCCCCCTGGCGGCAATGCGGTTGATGGACATGTGAGCCAGCCCTACACCGAGCAATGGTCAATCGGAGTGGGACAGCAGCTGCCCGCGAGTATAGTGCTCGACGCCAGCTATGTGCACATTCTGGGCATTCACGGATGGATGAGCCGGGAATTGAATCCACAGGGCACGAAGCCCGACGGGACGGTGGTTCCGCCGCCGTACCCCAGTCTCGGTCTATTCACCAGCTTCCAAACCACCAACATCAGCCACTACAACGCGCTCCAGGTGAGTGCTCGCAAGAACCTGAGCAAGAGAGCGCAATTCCAGATCGCTTACACGTTGTCGAAAGCGGTGGGCCTCTCGGATGACATTTTCGAACCAGGTGTGCCGCAGGACAGCAACAACATTTTTGCTGACAAAGGGCCCACGCTGCGCGATGCGCGGCATCGCTTTGTGCTGAGTGGGATTGTAAATCTGCCCTGGGGTTTTCAGAACGCTAATATCGTGGCGCTGCAAAGCGGCCGACCGTTCAACATCGCGACTGGAACCGATGACAATGGCGATGGCCATTTTAAAGATCGTCCACCAGGAGTCGGCCGCAACGCGGGCCGTGCCGCGCCCACTTATGTCTGGGATACGCGCTTGGCCCGGCCGATCAGAGTCGGCGAGCGGGTGGAGATCAGCCCCACGGTGGACTTATTCAATGTGGTCAATCACCCGAATTTCGACGCGGAATCCTACAACGGTGCTTTGAATGCCGGCTGTGCAGTTGGGCCACCCGCTTGTGGAACACTACGGGCACCAGGACCGGCATTTGGGAAACCGAGTGATATCATCTCGCCGCCGCGACAACTGCAACTCGGTGTCAGAGTCACTTTCTAAAAATTTGCAACTGGCGTCTTCGCTTGCGGCAAGAGCTGACCACGTAAGACAGATGTGTGCTGCTGTCCTAGGTGATTTCGTTTCTCGTGTAAGGACCAGCGTCCTTAGAATCGGCGATCTTCGAATGGAAACTGCACCAGAAAGCGGCTTCAGCAGGAACCACGTGATCATCTTTGTTCATGCATTTGCCCTACTCGCCGGCGGGGCAACTGCGGTAGCGCAAACGACCGCGCCAACAGGGAACACGGTGAAATACCACGCCACCATAAATGACGTGAAATATGTCTATGGGACGGCCGAGCCTGTGGTGAGGTTGAAGTTGTGGGATGGGTGGTGTTCTTCCAGCAAGTGTCGGAACTTGCACACGCTAGTCTCATCCGGCGCTGGCTCACAGCCCAAATCAATGCCCACGAACTGCCGCAGCGCCGCCGAGTCATACGGCAGAGATCGCGAACCAGAGTCCTTCGGCTGCTGGCCTTGCAGTCGACGGCTGTCGTCGAACCGGATTTCGAGGGACATTCGGCATTTGCTTCTACGGATGGTCCGTTATTCCACGACTGGGTTGGAAAGGGCTTCATCAGATGGTCCTCGGCCACAAGCAGGCAGTAGTAAGATTTAATGAAAATCCGGTTCAAAGCGCAGGGGGTAGGAATGCGGCTATCCAATGAGAGCGGAGCCGGCTCAACACGAGGCATTTCCCTGTTGAGCTTGATTCTAGGGTTTGCATTACTCGCGTCTTCGCTCGCGCGATCGCAAGTGTTGACCGCACAGTATGACAACGCGCGCACCGGCGCGAGTCTGAACGAGAGAGTTCTGACGCCGAGAAACGTCAACGTCACCCAGTTCGGCAAGCTGTTCGCGCTCAAAGCGGATGGCGACGTGTATGCGCAGCCACTCTACATGCCTGACCTAGAGATCCCAGGCAAAGGCAAACACAATGTTCTCTTCATCGCTACGGAGAACGACAGCGTGTACGCTTTTGATGCCGACGGCAGCTCGACCGCTCCGCTCTGGCACGTGAGCCTCGCCAATCCCGGCGAAGGCGTCAAGCCCCTGTCCGAGGAGGACGTTAGTTGCTTCTTCATCTCACCGCTGGTGGGAATCACACCCACGCCAGTCATCGATCTCAAGAGTGGAACTCTATACGTGCTCGCGAGAACCAAGGAGCGTAAAGGATTTCTCCACGGGGACGAATATAAGCAGCGCTTGCACGCCCTGGCAGTAACGACAGGAGTAGAAAAGTTCGGAGGTCCTGTAGAGATCAGAGCAGCGGTCCAAGGGGACGGAGCCGGGAGCTCAGTCGGGCAGATCAACTTCGATCCTCTCCGGGAGAATCCTCGTGCTGCGCTGCTGCTGGCGAACGACATGGTGTACCTCGCTTGGGCATCGTCGTGCGACGTGGGCTCCTACCACGGTTGGATGATGGCCTATGATGCGCACACTCTTGCACAGAAAGCAGTCTTCAACACATCGCCGGATGCAGGGGAGAGTGGAATCTGGCAGGGCGATGCGGGTCCGGCCGCGGACAGGGATGGCAGCGTGTTCGTCGTCACCGGTAATGGGGCGTTTGACGGCACAACGAAGGGCCGTGACTTCGGAGACAGTATTCTGAAATTGCGTCTCGAGGGGCAGCGCCTCGCACTACGCGATTACTTCACCCCCTCTAACCAAGCAGAACTCAACGATCACGATAACGACCTGGGATCCAGTGGTCCGGTGCTGCTGCCGGATCAACCGAGTGCCCATCCGCATTTGCTCGTAGCGGCAGGGAAAGAAGGCAAGATCTACGTGATTGATCGAGACCACATGGGAAGATATCAACCTGGTGGGGACACTCATGCGGTGCAGACGATTCCCGGCTCGCAGAGCGCATTTGGAGCCATGGCGTACTGGAACCAGAACCTATTCTTTATCGGGAGCAAAACCCCCTTGCTAGATTATGCGGTCGAGCGCGGGCACTTGGCGTTGAAGGCGTCGGGCGCGACTCGCTTCTTCGATTCCGGCGCGACGCCAGCAGTTTCGGCAAATGGCTCCAAGGATGGAATCGTCTGGGCTGTTTCGTCAAAGAATTGGAATGAGCCGGCGCGCAGACCGGCGATACTTTACGCCTACGATGCTTCGAGGGTCGCCTACGAGCTCTACAACACGGAACGGAACAGCCATCGTGACCGCGCGGGTGTCGCACTGCGCTTTGCGATTCCCACGGTGGTGAACGGGAAGGTGTACGTGGGCACCAAAGGCGAGGTGGATGTTTACGGACTGCTGCCGTCGCACTGAGCCACTGAGCCGAATCGACTGAATCGAGATTGACTAGCGGAGCATGCAGGCAAGGCTTGGCGAAAACGGGGATTCCAGCGCTCCAGCTCCGCTTGTCCGCGAGTAACGCCGGAAGGTCTGGCAGAGAGGGAGAGATTCGCCCGCGAAGATTCAATTCCGTACCGTTCGCCGTACCGTTGAAAATTCCGCTTCCCCGTATTTCCAGATACTTAGGCAGTCCCGGTCGTGGGTTTAAGTTGTTGTGAGTGTTGAATATTCGGAGGTGTCAAGGTAGCGCTCTAACCAACGGAGCTACGCGCCTACGTCAGCGTTTTCTTGCCTTTGGACATTTTTGCATCCCGGCGCGTGGGAACAAAAAGGAACACTAGCAAGTTCCAAGCGCTCCCAACGCTTCAGGGCGAATCCGCGCATTCACTTCCTGTTCCAGAAGAACTCCTCCACGTTATGCAGTGTGTAGTGATCCAGAATCGCCGGCCGGAAGTTGCCTAGTCCTGTCTTGCTGCCTACCAGTATGTTCGGGCTGGCCACGCAAATCAGCGGCAACTGCTCCGCTATGATTTCCTGTACGCGATCATAAAGTTTCTTGCGCTCTTCGAAGTTCAGCGTGACTGCCTGCTGCTCCATCAGTTTGTCGATCTCGGCTTCCCAGCTTGTGGCAGGCTGCTTTTCACCAAGATTCCATAAGTGAGTAGCCCCACCCGACATCCAAACATTCATCTCCGCGTTGGGATCGACATCCCCGCTGAGCAGTCCCATGACCGCGGCCTCGTATTCGTGCGTCTCAGTTACGCGTTGCACGAAGGTGCGGAATTCCAGCGGCGCAACGCTGACCTGCATGCCGAGTTTGGCGAGATCCTGTTGGATGATGTTGGCGATCTGCATCCTCTGGCTGTTACTCGAACTTGAGAGGATCGAAAACTCGACTATCTGGCCGCTCCGATCCTGCAGCTTGTCCTCCTTGCTCCAACTGAATCCGGCGGACTGTAACAGCTCGCGCGCTCTGCTCAGCGACTGCGGAGGCTTTGGAATACGGGAGTTCAGCCATAACTTGTTCCCGGGCGTCACCTGAGTCCACAAGGGCGTACCGCGGCCTTGGTATACCAGCCGCACAATACCCGCCCGATCAATCGCTGCCGAGACTGCCTGCCGAAACTTCACATCACGGAACCAGCTTTGCTTCCGCGCAACGTCGGGGAGACGGCCGGCTGTATCGTCGTTCAGGTTAAAGAGGACAAAGTTGTATTCGAGTCCCGGGCCCAGATCCTCAAGCCTGTAGCCCCGCGATTCCTGATCTTTTGCCAGAAGTGCGTAATTCTCGGAGTTGAGCCGACTGATGACGTCGGTGTCGCCGCTCTGGAAACGTATCGCTTCGGCATCTTCACTGGCGACCACCAGAAACGTGAGGTCATCGAGGTAGGGAAGGCGGTTGCCTTTCGCATCTGCCTTCCAGTAATACGGATTTCGCTCGAGCGTGACCTGTTGTCCCGGAACGTATTTCTTCAACCGGAAGGGCCCCAAGCCGGCGATCTGGTCCGGCGGTGTGGCCAGAGACCATGCCTGGGCCAGCGTGCCATCTTCGTAGGCTTTCCCCAGAAGGTGCCGGGGCAACATGGCGACGTCATCGAAGAGTCGCTCTGCGGCGGCGTCCGGTTGTGCCAGTTTGAACAGCACCGTGTAAGGATCGAGATTTTGTACAGTGATTCTCTGGCCATGGGCGCTCAGCAGGTCGCGCTGCGTGGAGTGAACTTTCTCGTCGAGGTAGACTTGGAAGGAAAACACAACATCGTTGGCATCGAAAGGTTGGCCATCAGAAAAGCGGATGCCAGGGCGCAAATGGAGCGTGTATTGGCGGCCATCTTTGGAAACTGTCCACGACTCTGCCAGGACGGGCTCGGTGCGCTGTGTTACGCGGTTGATGTGAATCAGGTCGGCGTGCATCCGGGCCAGCACTTCGCGCGACGGGCGGTCAACCGCGGTCACCGGGTTGAGAGTCTTTGCTTCCGCACGCTGCGAGACCACCAGCCGGCCGCCATAGCGGCCAACTCCAGCGGTAGTTGTTTGGAGTCCCGCTTTTCCGGGAGCAGACTTGTCAGTTCTCGCCCACGTGGCTGCTGCGAGAATGGCGAGAACCATCAGGACAACATTGGACTCCCTTGGCATGAACCCAGCCTTTCTGGCATCAGTGCCCGAATTCTACCCGTTCGTGAAGGAAGTCCGCTAGGACGTGATACGCCCAAAACACCGGAACAAGAACGAGCCCCGGCACCAACATCCACCAGTAGCTGGCCAGGATGTGATATTGCTGGAGGGATCCGAGCATGTTGCCCCAGCTCGGCACCGGTTCTCCCACTCCAAGTCCGAGGAAGGAAAGAGTCACTTCGGCAAGGATGTACTGGGGGACGAGGAGGGCCGCTTGTGTCAGGAACACGCCCATGGTTTGCGGCAGAACGTGCCGCCGGAGAAGATAAAAATGTGAGGCGCCGAATCCACGCGCTGCCAGCACGTATTTTCTCTCCCTGGCGCTGAGCACAACCCCGCGAATCAAGCGTGCCGGTCTCGCCCAGCCCACCATTCCGATCACTGCCACCACCAGCAAGAATGCGACTGTGGGACCGATGTGCAAGGGGAGGAATGCTCGCACCGCAAAGAGCAGGTACAACCAAGGCACGGCCAGGAACAGCTCTACCAGCCACATGAGGACATCGTCCACAAATCCGCCGAAGTAGCCGGAAGCTGCGCCCACCAGCATTCCCATGGACAGCGACAAAGTTGCGGCAATCAGGCCGGCGAGCAACGAAATTCTTCCGCCCCAGAGCAAACGCGAGAATTGGTCGCGCCCGTAGCCATCTGTGCCGAGAAGGAATAGACGTCCGGGTTCGTCGACGCCATACAGGTGGCGATGGCACGCAACGAAGCCAAGCAGGCTGTAATTTTCACCGACCACGAAAAATCGCAAGGGGAAGACACGGCCACGATCTTCCTGATATTGAGCAAAGTTGTCCGGGGATGATGTTAAGGCATATGTGAAAGGCCAGGCGTGCAGTGTCCCTTGCGCATCGATGAAGTGCAGGTGTGTGGGTGGTGCAAACGGATACTCCCGGTCCTGCTCTGCGGGATCGTAGGGAGCGACGAACCCGGCGAGCAAAACCGCTGCATATAAGAATGACAGAAGAGCAACTGCTAGTGGAAAGATTCGCCGCTTGCTCATGACTGGCTCCGGCGGATCCTCGGATCACTAAGATAGAGCAAGATATCCGCGATAAAGTTTCCCGCGACAAGAAATACGGTGGAGAGCATCACCGCGCCGATCACCACGTAAAGATCGCGCGCCAGAATGGCCTCCAGCAGCATAGGACCCAATCCGGGCCAACTCATAACCACTTCGACCAGCAGGGAAGCGCTAAGCAAGGTTGCGATGGAGAGCCCAAACAGCGAAATCAACGGATTGGCTGCGGCGGGCAGTGCATAGCGGAACAGGATGCGGCGGCGGGCGATCCCATATCCGCGAGCAGCTTGAATCGAGGGCAGTGCAAGAGCCTCGATCATGCTAGCGCGCACGTGGCGGAAGAAAACTGGGAGCGTGCCAAACACCAGCGCCGCCACTGGCAGCGCGAAATGTGCCGCGACATCTTTGATCCTGGCCCAGGGGCCCAGGTCCGCATATTCTGTGGAAATCATTCCTCCAACCGGGAATGCCTTCGTGTGAATCGCCAGCCTCAAGAGAGCTAACGCCAAGAGCAGGTCTGGGACTGAGAGCAGCGCCGAAGATCCGGCGACCGTGACGCGATCGCCCCAACGGTCTCGCCGCTCAGCGGCATAAATTCCCAGGGGAATCGAAATCAACCAGGCCAGCAAAGCGGCCACCACCGTCAACGCGAGAGTATTACGTGCCCGAGTCCAGATAAGCTGTGAAACTGGCAAGTTGTATGCGAACGAATAGCCCCATTCCCCCCGTACCACCGACCGTACCCAGCGCAGGTAGCGTACTGGCAAAGACTGATCTAGCCCATACTGTGCACGTAAGCTAGCGATCGTTTGTGGAGAAATTTGCGGGTCAACCCGCATGTCGCTAAAAAACTCTCCCGGCGCCAGTTGAACAAACACAAAAGAAAGAATCGACACGCCTATGAGGACCAAAACACCATGCAGCAATCTTCGCAGGAAGTAGGCCATGTGCTGTTTAATCCTGTCCCATCCCCAAAACGCTGCTCCGCCCGGGAATCGCGTCCCGCAAAGCTCGCGTCTGGGGCTGTCGGGGATTGGAAAACAGTTCGCTGGGCAAGCCCTGCTCTACGATCCGGCCTCGATCAAAGATGGCGATTTCATCAGCGACGAAAGCCATGAGGCTGAGATCGTGCGATATGAACAGGTAAGTCAAGTGCTCGGCGCGCTGCAGATTTTGCAATAGTCCGACAATCTGAGCCTGCATGGAAAGGTCCAGGCCCATAAACGCCTCGTCTAGAATCAACAAGCGCGGCTGCAGGCTAAGCGCACGGGCAATCGCCAGCCGCTGACGTTGTCCTCCACTAAACTGGTGTGGACGGCGGTTTAACCATGCCGGGGGGAGTCCGACTCTTTCCATCATGTAGGCGGCGCGTTCGTTCTGCTCTTGCCGTGTTCCCACTGACTGAATGCGCATGGGTTCAATGATGATTTCCTTTGCCGACAGACGCGGATTCATGGCAGCCGCGGTGTCCTGGAAGATGAGTTGGATCCGGCCTCGTGCCCGCATCAGGGCGCGGCCTCTGAGGCTGAGCAGATCTTGTCCCTCGAACCAGATCTTGCCTTCGGTGGGCGGCTCCAGGCGTGCAAGGCAAAGGGCCAAGGTTGATTTGCCAGAACCTGACTGGCCTACCAGCGCGAAGCTCGAGCCCGGACGGATGACGAGATCAACTCGCTCGAGGGCGCGGACGACGAATCTTTCCCGCGACAGCAGCCGGTCCTGCACGTAGGTCTTGCTCAATCCCTGCACACGAACTAACGGTCGGCCGTCGCCGGTCACGATATCAGCCACCATACTTGAAGCAGCGCACCTTGCGATCTGGCTGCGGTTGGACTTCAGCTGGCATTCGGGACGCGCAGATCTCCGTGCGCTCCGCGCAGCGCAGAGCAAAAGGACAGCCCTCAGCCGTTTCGGCGGGGTCCGGCGGACTCCCTGGGATGGCGGAGAGCTGTCGGTCGGCTGCGGCGTGCGGCGCTTCTCTCGGCACACACTGCAGCAACGCGCGGGTGAACGGATGCAGAGGGGAAGTTAGCACCTGATGGACTGCGCCCTCCTCCACAATCTGCCCTGCGTAGACCACCAGGATCCGGTCAGCCATTTCGGCCAGGATGGCGGGATTGTGACTGATAAACACCAGCGCCAACTTGTGTGCCTGCCTAAGTTGGTTCAGCAAAGTGAGGATCTCCGCCTGCATCGTGGTATCCAGTGAACTGGTGGGCTCATCCGCGATGAGCAGCGGCGGACGGCCAATGAGCGCCTGCGCGATCACCACCCGTTGCTGCTGGCCTCCGCTGAGCTGGTGGGGATAAGCAGCGTAGATGCGCTCAGCATTTTCGAAACCGACCTCTTTCAGGATGGCTTTTGCGGCCTCACGACAGTGTCTTCTGGACCACTCCCGGTGGTGAGCAGCGGCTACCTCTGCGATCTGTGTTCCGGCGAGTAGGGTTGGATGCAGGGATCTGCCGGGATCCTGAAAAATGAGCGAAACCTCCGCGCCTCGCAGTTTCTCCATCTCGCGCTCGGGAAGGCCCACAAGTTCCCGGTCCTTGTAGGAGATGGCCCCTTTTACGCGGGCGCACGCTGGTAAGAGGCGGAGAATGGCCAGCGCCAGGGTAGTCTTGCCGCAGCCCGATTCCCCAAGTATCCCTAGCGATTCATTCCTGCCGACGGTAAAGCTGACACCCCGCAAGACCTGTGCAACGGGTGCAGCGTCACAGAGGTAGTCGACGTGCAAATCTCGGACTTCGAGCAGCGGCTCCATGGACCCCAGATACACCTCGGAAGTTCGAGCCCATCTTGCACGAGGCAGGCGCGATGTGCAATCAGACAACTCGGTTGATCCTGCCCTGCGAGGCGAAATCGGCGGCTCCTTCCTCGAAGGAGTTCCCGACTAGGGCTGAGTTCGCACGATGTTGAGGTGGCTGAGCGCCCCTGCCAAATAGGGGACCACCCCGCAGCGTTGGCCTGCTTGGGCTAGCCAGAAAAGACGACATCCTCACTTGGCAGCTCCGGTCACGTATTGCATAGCCTGGTACACGTCGAGCCGGCCATGAACCAGGTCCGAGGATAGCCGGCCTGTGGCCGAACGCCTAACGCAGCCGATATAGCGTCCGGCTTTCCCGTTTACGCACAGTTTCTCTGAGAATTGACCCGTTTACTCCGACGAAAGACCGGGTTGGAGCTGAGCAAACCAAGGCCTTCGCCATCCAGCAGGAGGCGATCGATGCCAGTCGGAGAAACTACGCAAGAGTCTGGCAGACTGGCAATTGCGGCGCAACGCAGCCGTGCTGACGCCAACAGACTGGCCAAGCACTGCTTGGCAGCGGGCGGTCCTATTCATCGTCGAGCGCCTCGGCATCGATTCCAATATTGCGCTCACCCGCTGCCTTCTTCTGCCAGTACTTCTTCACCCAGGCGTCAAAGCTCTTGCCGGCGGCGGTGTCTTTGCCAGTGAATGCCAGTGCAGCGATCTCGCTGTAGGGAATCTTGATCTTGTCCGCGCGATTCTTCGGCTTCACGCGCGCGAAGCACTCCGACAGGGTCGCGCCATCACTGGTCCGATCAAAAAGGTAGCCTTCGACCTTCTCGCCGTTCTTCAGCGTGATGGTCAGGTCGCCCCGATAGTCGAAGGCTTTCTCGAAGGCGTCTCGAATCTCTTGGTCGCTCGCCAAAGAAGGAATCCAGCCCTCGAGATTCTCGTGTGCCGTCCCCGGAGCATTCTCCAGTTCGTCAGCACCAAATTTGGGGGGTGACTCTGTCATGAAGTTCGCAGGAAACTAGGCGTCCGGCGCGGCACCAATCTGTACCAGCGGGCCTGAGTTTCGACGGGGTGTTATCGGTGTGTCATCATCCATGTCGGGATCGTTGTACTTGTCGAACAGCGTGGCGCGCACCGTCGCCGCGAATCCGCGCAGCGATCCAAATGTGTCGTTCACCGCGCTGGCTTCGTAGCCGCTGTGCACCATGCAGTTCGCGCACTTCGGATTCCCGCTCTCGGTTCCGTAACGCTCCCACCTGGTCTCGCGCAGCAGCTCGTCAAACGTATCGGCGTAGCCGTCCTGCAGCAGGTAACACGGTTTCTGCCAGCCGAAGATGTTGTAGGTCGGCATACCCCAAGGTGTGCATTTGTACTCGCGTCGGCCCATCAGGTACTCGAGAAACAGCGGGCTCATGTTGAAGCGCCATTTCTCGCGCCGATTGCTCAAGATCTGCCGGAACAGCCGCCGGGTCTTCTTCTTGCTGAGGAAATGGTCCTGGTCGGGTGCCTTGTCATACGTGTAGCCCGGGGAGAGCATCATGCCCTCAACCCCCAGGTCCATCATCTCGTCGAAGAACTCGCGGACACTGTTCGGTTCTGCCCCGTCAAATAGGGTCGTATTGGTCGTCAGGCGGAAGCCTCGCTGCAACGCCTCCCGGATCCCCTCCACCGCTTTGTCGTACGTTCCTTCGCGGCAGACGGCAAAGTCGTGATGCTCGCGCTGCCCATCCATGTGCACCACGAACGAGAAGTATTTGCTGGGCTTGAACTGGTCGATTTTTTCTTTCAGCAGCAGCCCGTTCGTGCAGAGGTAAACGTACTTCTTCCGCGCGACCAGTCCCTCAACGATCTGGGCGATCTGCGGATGCATCAAGGGTTCGCCGCCGGGGATACTCACCATGGGGGCGCCGCACTCCTCGACCGCAGCAAAGCATTGCTCGGGCGTCAGGTCGGTCTTCAGCACGTGGGCGGGATACTGAATCTTCCCGCACCCGGCACACGCCAGGTTGCAGCGGAACAGCGGCTCCAGCATCAGCACGACGGGATACTGCTTCCGCCCCTTCAGCTTCTGCCCGAGGACGTAAGTCGCCACCGTCCACATTTGAGACACAGGTACGCCCATGCTTTCGCGCTTCCTCTCTGAGTCAAGCCCCGGCGAATTTCAACCCTTCGGGAGCAATCCGTTGGATGACGCGGATGCGTTAATGATACTGGATAAAATCGCCTACAGCCAGTTACGGCGCCACCCTCGACCCCGGTCCGACAATCCCTACTTGAATGCTTGTGTTTATGCATCTTCTGACCGAGGATTCTCATCGAACCCCCAGCCGTAGCCGTCCGCCAAGGAAGCTCGTGCTCTGCTGCGGGTTTTATGTATCCACAATAAACAAATACACTTAGACGGCAGGATGACAAAAATGGGACTTCTGAAAACGGTTGCCCTCGGGACGGTAGCGCTTTCTCTCGGCCGGTCGGCGGCCGCCCAAACCTCTACCTGGAACATCGATCCTGCCCACTCCACCGCCCAGTTCACCGTTCGTCACCTGGCCATCTCGAACGTGAGGGGCAACTTCACCAAGGTGACCGGTTCGGTCGTCCTGAATGAACGGGACATCACCCGGTCTCAAGTGAATGCCGTAATTGACGCCACTTCGCTCGACACCCGCGTCCCCGACCGCGACCAGGATCTCCGCAGCGCCAACTTCCTCGACGTCGAGAAATATCCGACCCTAGAATTCAAATCCAAACGCATCGTCAACAGTGGCGGGAAGCTGCAGTTGATCGGCGACCTCACCCTGCACGGCACCACCAAGGAAGTCACCCTCGATGTGGATAGCCCGACCTCCGAATTGAATGATCCCTGGGGCAACGTTCGCCGCGGTTTCTCGGCGACGACCACCATCAGTCGGAAAGATTTCGGTGTGGTGTGGAACAACACGCTGAAGACCGGCGAGGCCGTGGTGGGCGACAACGTGAAGATTCAGATCGACGTTGAGCTGGTGAAGAAGAAAGCGTAGCGCTCGGCAGCATCCCTTCGCGTGGGGGCGGCCGCCTCCGGCCGTCGCGGCCGAGCAACGCTCGGCTGCTCGTATCGTGCGGGCACTGCCGCCAGCGTTACGGCAACCATCCCTGCTACCGGGGCTTGGTAATCGCGCCTTCCGACGCCGATTGCACCAGTGCCCCATACTTGGCAAACACCCCGGTGGCATAGCGAGGCTTGGGCGCCTTCCATGCCGCCAGCCTGTGCTTCAAGGTGGCGTCGTTCACTTCGACTTCCAGCTTCCGCTGATTGATATCGATGTGAATGGTGTCGCCCTCGTGCAGCGCGGCGATGGGCCCACCCAAGGCCGCTTCCGGAGAAACGTGCCCGATCATCAGCCCGCGGGTGGCTCCGCTGAAACGCCCGTCGGTCAGCAACGCTACCTCGTCCCCCAGTCCCTCGCCCACGATTGCGGCGGTCACGCCCAGCATCTCGCGCATTCCGGGACCACCCCTGGGTCCCTCGTTGCGAATCACCACCACATCGCCCGCTTTAATCTGCTTGCTGGTCACCGCCGCCATGGCGGCTTCTTCGGACTCGAACATCCGCGCCGGACCACGATGCGTGAGCCGCTCATGTCCGCTGATCTTCACCACACAACCTTCCGGCGCGATGTTCCCGCGCAGGATCACCAGGCCGCCCGTCTTCTTTAAGGGATGGTCGAGCGGTGCGATTACGGGCTGACCCGGCGTTTCGACAGCTGCGCCAGCTTCCTCCGCGAAAGTCCGACCGGTCACGGTCATGGTCGATCCATCGACGAACTTGCCATCCAGCAACCGCTTTGCGATGACTGGAATCCCGCCGGCTTTGTCGACGTCGGCCGCCACGAATTTCCCCGCCGGCTTCAGGTTGGCAAGCAGCGGTGTCCGCTCGCTGACTCTCTGAAAGTCATCAATCGCCAGGGGCACACCGATCTCGCGCGCCATCGCCAGCAGATGCAGCACTGAATTCGTCGAGCCGCCCGTGCACGCGACCCCGGCAATTGCATTGTCAAACGCCGCGCGTGTAAGGATGTCCCTCGGCAGGATCCCTTTTTTGAGCAGGTTGAGCACGACCTCGCCGCAACGGAACGCAATCTCATCCTTGCGGGCTTCCATCGCGGGCACGCCATTGAATCCCATGGGCGACAGCCCGATCAGCTCCATCACGGTGGACATCGTATTCGCCGTATACTGCCCTCCGCACGCCCCTGCCCCCGGACAGGCAACGTTTTCGAGCTCAAGCAGTTCCGCGTCGGTCATCTTTCCGGCCGCGTGCGCGCCGATCGCCTCGTACACGTCCTGGATCGTCACGTCTCTCCCGCGATAGACTCCGGCTGCAATCGTCCCTCCGTAAAGCACAAGTCCCGGCAGATTCATCCGCGCCAGCGCCATGGCCGCCGCCGGAATCGTCTTGTCGCACCCCACCACGCATACCACTGCGTCGAACATCTGCCCACGGCAGACCAGTTCGATCGAGTCGGCGATCACCTCGCGGCTCACCAGCGACGCGCGCATGCCTTCGGTGCCCATGGTCTCGCCATCGCTGATCGCGATGGTATTGAATTCCATCGGCGTTCCACCCGCCGCGCGAATCCCTTCCTTCACCTTCGCCGACAACCGGCGCAGGTGAAAGTTGCAGGGCATGGTTTCAATCCAGGTATTGGCCACGCCGATCAGAGGCTTCTTGAGGTCATCGTCGGAAAACCCAATGGCCTTGAACATGGAGCGCGCGCCCGCGCGGTCGCGCCCCTCGGTGATACCGCGGCTACGATGCTTGAGATCCATAGGCTAGAAGATTACGACACCGGAAGGTGAAAGAAGAAATCTCGTCAGCAAAAAAAACGCCGCGAAGCGGTCGCAAATGTTCGCCTCGAGACCAGGCTCGCCGGCTCCCGCCCCGATCCTTAGGCCAATGCCGGTTGCGTGGCCCCATCGCCCGCCAGAACCGCCGAACCCGGTGGATGCGGGGCTCCCGATGAAATCGCCCGCGCCACACGCGTGCGCTCGGCCACCTCGTGCACGGCGATCGCCGGATCCACCTCCAGCACGTCCACAATCGCATACCAGTCGCGGCTGAGCTGACCGACCTGCTTCTGGTTCACTTCCATCAGCAACGTGACCTTGTGCTCGTGCGCGCTGGGTTCTGCCTGCACGTAAGGCGTGTCGATCCCGCGCCGGCAAGCCGCTGTCAGGATGCGCATCAAGGTTCCCTGCGTGTTGCGATAGCGAATGTGAAATACGTGCATGGTCTCTTCCTATTCTTCCTCGAACAACATCTCCGACAGCGCGGCGCCCGCCGGCACCATCGGATAGACGTTGGCTTCGGGATGACAGTCAAATACCAGTAACTCCGGCTCCCTGGAACGCAGGAACCGATCCAACTGGTCCCCGGTCTCTGCCGCTACCGGGAATTCGCGCATGACCTCTTCGTGGATGCGCTGTCCGGTGATCCGGTAGGCCTTCGCGATCTCGACGAAATCCGGGTTGTCGCTCAAATCCGTCTCGGCGTAGTTGCGCTGGTAGAACAGCTGCTGCCATTGCCGCACCATGCCGAGATACTGGTTGTCGATAATGACGGTTTTGATCGGCAGGCCCAGGCGCCGGATCGTGGCCAGTTCCTGGATATTCATCTGGATTCCACCATCACCGGAGACGCAGAGCACCGTGGTCTCCGGCTGCGCCAACTGAACCCCCACCGCCGCCGGCAGCGCGAAGCCCATCGCGCCCAGGCCGCCCGATGTAATGAAGCCGCGCGCTGAATCGGAGTGATAGCGCTGCGCGGCCCACATCTGGTGCTGGCCGACATCTGCCACAATCACGCTGTCTTCGGGCAACCGGCTGAAGAGTTCATCAAGGAATCGAATGGTGGGCTGCGCTAGCCCTCGCGGATCAAGTTCCGCCCGCCCGGGCCCGCAAGCGACTGCGCGCCATCGGCTGCAATCCGGCAGGGAAGCGCGCCGCAGTTCCTCGTGGAAGGCAGGAATCGTCTCCGCCAGATCGCCCATCACCGCCAGCTGGCAGGGGCGTACCCGATCCAGCTGTGCCGGATCGATCTCGAAGTGCACGATCTTCGCATCCGGCGCGAAGCGCGACGGATCGCCCGTCACGCGATCATCCAGCCGCGCCCCGAAAACCATCAGCAGGTCGGTCTCGTGCAAAGCCGTGTTGGCGGCCCGCGTGCCATGCATGCCCACCATCCCCAGGTAGTAGGGAACGGTCGGATCCACCGCGCCCAGCCCGTGCACCGTCGCAAACGTCGGAACATTCAGCCGATCGAGCAGTTGCCGCAGCTCCGGAATCGCCCCCGAAAGCTTCGCCCCCGCGCCCACCAGGGCAACCGGCTTGCTCGCCTGCTGCAGCATCGCCACCAGGGTGTCGGTGAATTCCGGCGCTGCCGGGGCGTCCGCCGGACGCTGGTGCGGCGTGAACTTTACTGCCCCGCCGAACTCCATGCTCGCCTTCAGCAGGTCAGTGGGAATATCGATCACGACCGGTCCCGGCCGCCCGCTGCGTGCCCAGTGAAATCCCTCCGCGATCACCGCGGGAATCTCCTGGATCGACTTCACCAGCCGGCTCCACTTGGTCATCGAAAGCGTGAGCCCGAAAACGTCGGTCTCCTGGAACGCATCCGAGCCGATCAGTGCGCTGCGCACCTGGCCCGTGATGCATACCAGCGGGACCGAGTCCATCTTTGCGTCCGCGATCCCGGTCACCAGGTTGGTTGCGCCCGGTCCGCTGGTCGCCATCGCCACGCCCACCTTGCCCGTGACCCGCGCATATCCCTCGGCTGCAAACACCGCGCCCTGCTCGTGCCGCGTCAGGATATGCCGCACCCCGCTTCCCTCCAGCGCGTCATACAACGGCATGATCGCGCCGCCCGGGTAGCCGAAGACCAGGTCCACGCCCTCGGCCCGCAGGCACTCCAAGACGATTTGCGAACCTTTACGCATTCACAACCTTCTGCCCGTTCTCCTGAGCCGGCTTCGCTTTCTTCACGTCTTTCGAGGGCAGCCACGACATCATGCCCCGCAGCCGCGCCCCCACTTCCTCGATCGGGTGCTGGCGCTCTGCCTCGCGCAAGGCCGCAAAATTCTTGCCGCCCTGCTTGTTCTCCTCGATCCATTCCCGCGCGAACGAGCCGTCTTGTATATCGGACAGGATCTGTTTCATCTTGGCGCGCGTTTCATCGCCCACCACCCGGTTGCCGCGCGTCAGATCGCCGTACTCGGCGGTATTCGAAATGGAATGCCGCATCCGTGCCAGCCCACCTTCGTAGATCAGATCCACGATCAGCTTCACCTCGTGCAGGCACTCGAAGTAGGCGACCTCGGGCTGATACCCCGCCTCCACCAGCGTCTCGTAGCCTTTCTTGATCAGCGACGTGAGCCCGCCGCACAGCACCGCCTGCTCGCCGAAAAGATCGCTCTCGGTTTCTTCCTTGAATGTGGTCTGCAGCACGCCCGCGCGCGTCGATCCGATGCCGTAGGCGTAGCTCAGCGCCAAGCCATGGGCGTGCCCGGTCGCATCCTGATGAACCGCCAGCAGTGCCGGCACTCCGCGCCCCTCGGTATAGACGCGCCGCACCAGGTGCCCCGGACTCTTGGGCGCGATCATCACCACGTCAACATCATTCGGCGGCTGAATGGTCTTGAAGTGAATGCTGAATCCGTGCGACACACCGAGAACTTTCCCGGGGTGCAGGTAGGGCTTGATCGCCGACTCGTAAAGTTCTCCCTGCGTCTCATCGGGCGTAAGAACGTGAATCCAGTCCGCGCGCTTCGCCGCCTCGTCGGGCGCGACCACGACCATTCCGTCGGCCTTCGCCTGTTGCGCCGAGGTCCGGTTCGGGTCCAGTCCAACGATGACTTTGTATCCACTATCGCGCAGGTTCTGCGCCTGGGCGTGTCCCTGGCTCCCGTAGCCCAGGATTGCGATGGTCTTGCCCTTCAGGGCGTTGGGGTTGGCGTCTTTCTCGTAATAAACAGTAGCCACAGAAGCTCCTCTTTGCATGACAAGGGACACTCGCCCTTGTGGAGATATCCGGTCAGCGTAACAGAAAGGATGGAAGACGCCGGATCGCAAAACCGACCGGTCGGTCGGATTCAGATATGCTAAGGGCCCGAGGTCGGACCTGTCAAGTCGGCGAGCAGTTCGCGACTCAGCCACGGGACGGTTCCAGGAATCGAGCGCGAAGCCGAGAGCCCGGAGCCCACAGCCCGTAGCCCCGAGCCCAGAGCCTCCGGTTGGCATTCCCCCGCTCGCCCCGTTACCATGTCGAGCGTGACTCGCGAAGCCACGCTCGACTCCCGCCAGGACATCCTGCGCACCGCCGCCCGTCTTTTTCAGCAGCGCGGCTATGACGCGACTTCCATGAACGACGTAGCTGCCGCTCTCAAGTTAAGTAAAGGGGGCCTCTACCATCACTTCCAAAGCAAAGACGAAATGCTGTTCCACATCATGAACCACGCCCTCGACATCACCGAGGAGCGCGTAGTCAAAGTGGTGCGCGGCATCCAGAGCCCGGAGGAGCGCCTGCGCACTCTGATCCGCCTGCACATCGAAGTCGTCCTCAGCGTGCGCGACCGCGAGATCACCGTCATGCTCCACGAGAATCATCCGCTCCCCCCGTCGCTGCGCAAGCAGATCAACACTCGCAAGAAGGACTACATTCACTTCGTCGAAGGTCTGATCGCGGACGTCCAACGTGCGAAAGCGTCGAAGGGAACCGTTACACCCCGTGCCGCCGCGCTCGCGCTGCTCGGCATGATCAACTGGATCTACCAGTGGTACAAACCCGAAGGCCGCCTGCAAGCGCAGGACCTGATCCCGCAATATACCGAGCTGTTGTTCGTGGGAGCCTTCCAATAGTCGCGGGTCGAGACGGGGCTTGCCGCGTCGTTCAGGCCAAGGAGAACATCGACCGCTTGCAAAACAGGTTAGAGCCAACCATGTCCCCCAAGAACTTCTACGATCTGCCCACCATCTCCGCCGAGCGCGCCCAGGCCGGCAAACTCTACCTGGAATTCCACCGCGTGCCCGCCCTGAGCGCCGGAGTCTACGTGCTCGCCGCCGGTGCCACCGATCCGCAGAAGCCGCATAAAGAAGATGAGCTCTACTACGTGGTCCGGGGCCGGGCCCGCATGCGGGTGGCGGGCGAAGAGCAGGTTGTCAAGGCCGGCAGCGTGATCTTTGTGCCCGCCGAAGTCGAACACCTTTTCTTCGACATCAGCGAAGAACTCGAAGTCCTGGTCTTGTTCGCCCCCGCCGAGAGCGCCTAGGCGGTCCGACATGGGCTTTTCCATCGTTGCCATGCAACCCGACTGGCCCGCCGTCGAAGCCATCTATCGCGAAGGCATCGCTACCGGCAACGCCACCTTCGAGACCAGCTCGCCCGGCTGGGAACGATGGAATGCCAGCCACCACCCGCACTCGCGTCTGGTCGCGCGCGCTGAAAACTCCGTCGTTGCCTGGGCCGCCCTCAGTCCGGTCTCCTCCCGCCAGGTCTATGCCGGAATCGCAGAAATCTCCATCTACGTCGCGGCCGCGGCTCGCGGCCGAGGCCACGGCAAAACCCTCCTGCTCTCTCTCATCGAGCAATCGGAGCGCAATGGCATCTGGACCCTCCAGGCGGGAATCTTCCTGGAAAACGACCCCAGTATCGCCCTCCACAAATCCTGCGGATTCCGCGAGGTCGGCCAGCGCGAAAAGATCGGCCAATTGGACAACAGCTGGCGAAACGTTGTACTCCTCGAACGTCGCAGCACCCTCACGGGACTTAAATGAGAATCGTCCCTCATCGTAAGTATAAGTAATTAAATATGATGTTGGCGTATTGGCAGACGCAGCGGATTTATTTGGCTTAAGTCCTTGGGGGAACTAGCCAAGCAGAACTGCGACAAATGTCGGGAGACCTCAAATGGCAATCCCGAGCCAAGCCTGCAGGGACATTAGCCGGGAAAGTGTAAAGACTAGACGGGCAGCACCTAAGCTCCGGATCTTCCGGAGAAGGGTGAAGGGATTCCAGACCGCAAACGGCCCACGAAGGTTCAAGTCCCTCCGCCCGCACCAAGTTTTGATCTAATCCAAGCCAGTTTCGCCCCGTGCCCAATTTAGTTTGACCACGATTGTGTTGTGAAGATTCTTTCCAGTTGCACAACTTCCGGATTGTTCGTGATCCAGGAGTCTCTGCGATCGATTTACACAAGCCGACTTATCATTACTGATTCTCGTGCTTGGCACCGCCAAATTCAGGGGCTCATTGCGGGCAGGATCAGGCCAGCTATGATGTGATGGCGGAATTCTCGAAATGGCTGGAGGCAGGCGAGGAGAGCATCTTCGCCTTGGAAACAGAGAAAAACCTGCCAGGTGCATCCTACGAACTGCCTGAAGCCGCGGCCAGAACTAAGAAATTCCCAGAAATAAAAATTTTCCCGACGGCTTGTAGAATTCCGATCTGGCCGTTCGTCGTTGTAGTGAAGGCCGGGCAGAGAACCCCGCCTGAAGAACTATTACAGGAGAAGATATGCCGCAATATCTGGTAGCAATTCAACACCCCAACAACTACGACCCGTCTCTGGAAGGCGAAGCGATGATTCGCGATATCGGCGCGCTCAACGAAGAGA
>Ga0137415_10000452_pt1 | contig 38870 bp, 27 predicted proteins | sample CZODoug3_1_1_16f_FD_183082 | JGI IMG/M metagenome (GOLD analysis project Ga0137415, IMG submission 183082) | Vadose zone soil fungal communities from Angelo Coast Range Reserve, California, USA - CZODoug3_1_1_16fungal (Hybrid Assembly) | ecosystem: Environmental > Terrestrial > Soil > Vadose...
GAGCTGCATGGCCAAATCGAGCTTGCCGCCGGGAATGACGATGGAGTTCGCGCGCGACATGAAACTGTGGTGGATCATGGAAAGCAGATAGCAGAAATCGAAGCCCCGCGGATTTCTAAATCGGATAACGACCATCGATTCCTCCGGTGTCGGTATCAATCGAGCTACAAACGGATTCGAGGTATCGACGGTTGGTATGCGTTGAAAATTGATATCGGTCTGGCTGAACTGCGGGCATATGTATTTCACATAGTCCGGCATGCGCCGCAAAATAGTGTCGGTTACCGCTTCGCTGGAGTACCCACGCGCTGAACCGTCGCGGTGAATCTTCTGAATCCATTCCAGATTAATAACCGGGACAACGCCGATTTTCAGATCGGCGTGCTGGGCGACATTGACGTCGCCCGTGATGACGGCTCCGTGAAGGCCCTCGTAAAAGAGCAGTTCGGTGCCTTCAGGGAAGGGCTCCCATTCCGTAAACGTTCCGGCCGGCGCACCAAAACACTGAGACTCCGTGGGGTCGTGAACGTAATGCCGGGTGCGACCCTGGCCTTGCTCTGCATAGTTTCGGAACACCGCCTCCAGGTCCTCAAAGAGGTTGGCCTCGGGCCCGAAATGGCTGAAATGATGGTCACCCTTCGCAGCCTGTTCGGCCATCACCCGGCGCATTTCCTGACGGTCATATCGATGGAAGGCGTCGCCCTCGATATACACAGCCTTGACCTTCTCGCGCCGGAAGATCTGTTCGAACGTGTTCCGGACGGAAGTGGTGCCGGCACCCGACGACCCGGTCACGGAGATTATCGGATACTTAGTGGACATGGTCACCCATTGCGGTTAGCGGCGCCTGATCAGACCACGGTGAAAGAATAGCGGGGCGTGCTCGGCCGAGAATTGCGGATCGGCGTGGTAACGACTGACGCGCTGCACCGCTGCGCTTGACCCGAACACAATAGGAGTGCGCGCGTGGAGTTCCTTCGGCTTGATGTCGAGGATGCGCAGTACCGCGTTCGTCGCGCTGCCGCCAGCCTGCTCGACCAGGAACGAGATCGGGCTCGCCTCATAAATCAGCCGAAGTCTGCCGTGACGGTAACCGCGCCGCTGATCGCCCGGATAGAGGAAGACGCCTCCGCGCACCAGAATCCGGTACGCATCAGCGACAAGAGACGCGATCCAGCGCATGCTGTGATCCCGGAACAAGGGTCCGTCCGCACCCTTGATGCAATCGTCGACGTAGGCGCGAACGGAATCATCCCAATGGCGGTAGTTGGAGGCGTTGACGGCGTACTCGGTGGAGTCTGTGGGAACCGCCAGTCTCGGGATCGCAAGCTTAAATACCCCGGCTCGACGATCGAGAGTGAAGACGTGCACCCCGTTGCCCAGTGTCAAAACGAAGGAGGTTTGGGGTCCGTAGATGATGAATCCAGCGGCCACCTGCTCGTGACCGGGGCGCAGAAAATGATCCGCAGGTCGTGGCGCATGGTTGAGAGCGGGAAAAACCGCGAAGATCGTCCCGATGGATACATTCGCATCGATGTTCGAAGAGCCGTCCAGAGGATCTATAGCAACAACCAGGGGAGCGTCCGGGTTAAGGAGGAGTGGATCGGACAACTCTTCGGACAGCACGGCTGCCACCGGAGCGCGCCGAACCGCGTTGACGAAGGCTTCGTTGGCCATGATATCGAGCCGCTTTTGAGTGTCGCCATCGAAGTTGGCCGTGCCGACGGGAGCTCCCATGGCCCCCGCGATATGGCCAAGCGCTACGAGGTCTGCGACCTGAATCGCAGTCTTTGCAATCAGGCGAAGCAAGACTGCCAACGCCTGTTTGTCCTTGTTCCCGCTCGCGGCCTGGTCCAGGAAAGCGTCGAGCGGCAAACCTCTTTCCAATGTCGCCGGCAATTCCTTCCCAGAACTCGCACGGACGGCCGCGCCAACACGCCGAGTTGTCGTGGCACGGATGGTATCAGCGACGATGATCGGATCAGTCAAATGTGCTCTCCGTTTCATCGCTGAGCGGGGAGTTGGCCGCTGCATCCTGCCCGAACACGCGGCTCGCCAACAGGTCCGGAGCATCGATGGTCATGAGATCTTCTGTGGTGATCTTGAGACCGGAAGCGCTGCGCACGATGCGGTTTGCCTGACGCATGCGAGCGCGGTCCAACGCATTGCGGATCGAGCGGGCGTTCGAGAAGTGAGGCTGTTGCTTGCGGGCGGTGATGTAGCGTGCGAGAGCCTCCCGTCCACTGTCGCTTAGCTTGTAGTTCTGTTTGACGAGAATCAGTTCGCCGATTGCCAGCAACTCGCTGTCCGCATAATCGGGGAAATCGATATGATGAGCGATGCGCGACCGAAAACCAGGATTGCTGCGAAAAAATTTCTCCATGCGGTCCGCATAGCCTGCGAGGATGACCACGAGGTCCTCGCGCTGGTTCTCCATGACCTGCAGCAGGATCTCGATAGCCTCTTGGCCGTAGTCTCGCTCGTTCTCGGCACGGTAGAGATAGTAGGCCTCGTCAATGAACAGGACGCCGCCCATGGCCCTCTTCAAAATTTCCTTGGTCTTCGGCGCGGTGTGACCAATGTATTGCCCGACGAGGTCATCACGCGTGACGGAGATGAGATGACCTTTGCGGACGAAGCCGAGGCGGTGGAGGATGTCGGCCATGCGCAGCGCGACAGTCGTCTTGCCGGTGCCCGGATTGCCCGTGAAGGACATGTGCAGGGTGGGTGGCTCACTCGAGAGGCCGAGTTTCCGGCGCACACGCTCCACAAGAAGAAGCGCAGCGATCTCGCGAATCCGGGTCTTGACGGGAGCAAGGCCAACGAGTTCGTCGTCGAGCTCCGTCAGGACGTCTTCGATTCCAGCTTCTGTCAGTTCTTTCGCGAGATCGACTACCTCAGTTTGCGACCCAGTACTAGGCTGTTTCCCGGCAGGCACGGGCATTGCAAACGGACCAGTGCCACGTGGCCTTTCGGTGGAGACAGGGTCGGTGATACCCGGATGTTCGTAAGATGGAGCCGAATCTGTCATAAGGTTCCGTTCCAGGCAGCCCGTTCAGGCAGCCAAGGAAAAGGGATCATTTGTATCGCTGTCCCTCCGGACGGTCGGTGACATAGGCCTGGGTTGTGTAGCGCACGTTTCGCCCTTCGGCCTCCTGGCGGACAAGCCGGAAGCCTGGCTCTTCCGCTGGGCGATTGACGAGGAAGGAGAGCTTCACGGATTCCCAGCCATGGGAAGAATCGAATCCAGAGAGGCGAATATAACGGTTACCATAGGCCTTGCGGCACTCGGCGAGTTCCATCATTACCGCGGCAGCGTCTTTGATATCGAACATCGGCAGGCCCCACATCTCCCAATAGGTATTTCGAGGATGCGGGTCGTCGGTGAATTCGATGTTCACTGCCCAGCCGTGATCGATGCAGTACTGCGCTTGGGCTCTGATCTGATCGTCGGTCAGGTCGGGCAGGAACGAAAAACAGCCTTGTGTCAATCGCATGATGAAATCTCTCCTTTTCAGACTGCGACGGTCGCGGTGGGAACGAAGTCGGGGGTGTCCGTCGAGGCGTAGTCGAACGTCACATCCTTCCAGATTTCCAGTGCCTGCCTGAGGGGCAGGCAGTTCTTGGCCGCCGCCTGGAGGATTTCCGGGCCTTCGTTTGCGATGTCGCGGCCCTCGTTTCGAGCCAGTACCATCGCCTCGAGGGCGACGCGATTTGCCGTGGCCCCGGCCTCAATTCCAGTCGGATGCCCGATCGTTCCTCCGCCGAACTGGAGCACGACGTCTTCGCCAAGAAGATCCAGGAGCTGGTGCATCTGTCCGACATGAATGCCGCCTGAGGCAACCGGCATAAGCTTCCGGAGGGATGCCCAGTGTTGGTCGAAAAAGAGGCCATTCTCGAGTCTCTGCCGCACGAAGTCTTCTCGGCAGATATCGTAATAACCTCGTATCGTTCTCGGATCGCCTTCGAGTTTGCCGACCACCGTGCCGGCGTGGATGTGATCAACACCGGCGAGGCGCATCCACTTGGCGATGACCCGAAACGAGACGCCGTGGATCTTCTGCCGCGAGTAGGTGCCGTGCCCGGCGCGGTGCAGGTGAAGAATCATGTTATTTCGGCGCGCCCACTTGGCCATTGACTGAATCGCGGTGTAGCCGATCACAAGATCAATCATCACGATCACGGAACCAAGTTGGCTCGCAAATTCTGCGCGTTCGTACATGTCTTCCATTGTGGCGGCGGTGACGTTTAAGTACGACCCTTTGACCTCGCCGGTCATGGCTTGCGCGCGATTCACAGCCTCCATGCAGTAGAGGAATCGGTCACGCCAGTGCATAAAGGGCTGCGAATTGATATTTTCGTCGTCCTTCGTGAAGTCCAGCCCGCCCTTCAAAGCTTCGTAGACGACCCGGCCGTAGTTGCGCCCGGAGAGACCCAGCTTTGGCTTGACCGTTGCCCCCAGAAGAGGCCGGCCGAACTTGTCCAGACGCTCGCGCTCGACGACGATCCCGGTCGCAGGGCCGTCAAATGTTTTTACATAGGCGACGGGAAGACGCATGTCCTCAAGCCGCAACGCTTTTAGCGGCTTGAAGCCGAAGACGTTCCCGATAATCGAAGCGGAAAGATTCGCAATTGAGCCCGGCTCGAAGAGGTCCAGGTCGTAGGCAACCCAGGCGAAATAGGAGCCCGGTGCGTTGGGCACAGGTTCGACGCGATAGCACTTGCCGCGGTATTTCTCGCACGCAGTCAATCGATCCGTCCAAACTACCGTCCACGTGGCGGTGGAGGATTCCCCCGCGACCGCTGCGGCCGCCTCGATCGGGTCGACACCCTCCTGTGGGGTGACTCGGAAAAGCGCGATGATATCCGTCTCTTTGGGTTCGTATTCCGGCTCCCAATATCCCATCTTCTTGTATTCCATGACCCCGGACTTGTAGCGGTCCTTCCCTCGAACCGTCGAGGCCTTGCCATCAAGAGCTTTTGCGCTAGTGTTCATGACCGTATCTCCCTTGTGCGGCAGCAATCCTGGCGAAGATTCGACGCTCTCGCTGGCGACGCCCTCTACCAACTCCTGTGATGCCCTCGCCCTTGGGGCGGATGGAGAGCGATTCCCAAAACTTAGCAGCTTGAAGGCAACAATAAAACTGAATATAATTTGCACTAGACATAAGAATATTGATGATTCTTCGTGACCAATCTGACCTTCAAGCAATTGGAAGCGGTGCAAGAAGTGGCGCGTACCGGCACCGTGGTCAAAGCTGCTGGAGTGCTCCACGTGACGCCGGCGGCGCTCACTTCTCGGATCAAGCTCCTCGAAGAAGACCTGGGCCTGGCACTGTTTGACCGCACTGGAAACCGCTTACGTGCGACCGACGCCGGTCGTGAAGTGATTGCTGCCGCCGCGCGCATTGATCGCGGCCTCGCAGATCTCGCCGACACGCTGGAGGCAATGAAGGGACTTCACGGCGGGCGCGTGCGCTTTGGCGCGGTGTCGACAGCAAAATACTTTGCGGCTCAGCTCATCGCGGGATTCCTGCGCCAGCATGTAGGGGTCGAGCTCAAGCTTGTCGTGGGAAATCGCGCCGAGATCATCGAATCCCTTCGCAACTACGACATCGACATGGCTTTGATGGGGCGCCCTCCAGGGGACTTTGGTGTGGAAAGCGAGGCGTTCGGGCCGAACCCCCATGTAATCATCGCTTCCGCCGACCACCCTTTGAGGCGCCGCCGGCGCGTCGCTAAGGCCGAATTGGCTAACCAGAAATTCCTGGTTCGCGAGGAAGGTTCCGGCACCCGAAGCATATTCGAGTACCTGTTCAACGAAGCAGGCATACGGCATCCGAGAGACAGTATCGAAATGGGGTCAAACGAAACGATCAAACAGGCTGTGATGGCGGGTCTCGGTCTCTCCTTGATCTCGGCGCACACGATTGCGTCTGAAGTTGCCGCCGGGCGGCTGGCTATTTTGAAGGTCGAGGGCTTGCCAATCGTGCGGCAATGGTTTGTGGTTCGGCGCTCCGACCGTGACCTTCCGCCGGCGGGCGGCGCTTTGTGGACGTTTATCGCAAAAAAAGGGAGTACGTTTCTACCGCAGCTTGGTTCGGCATAGGAAACACCGCCATCACCGCTGATGAGAAGTCCGCGTTCCAGATACGCTCCAGTTGGGCCGCAATTTTGCTGTAACACTCATTCGCGGAATATCGCCTTCCCACAGTGACAGACGATTCCAACTCGAAGCGTAGAGCAAGGAGGCAACACCTTGCTTGCGCCTTGGATCATCTGTCGTTGTCGGACTCGTCCCTTCCGTGAACGGGAGTGAAAAAGCTTTCGAGGACGAAGTCAGCTACCTCGCGGCCCAGCCGTTGGCCACTGGTGAGGTCAGAGCGGAAATGCACGCCGCCGAAAATCCGGCTTAGGGTCGCTTCTTCAGCTGCAGCCGAAAAGCTGGTGAAGGAGCGGTCTACTCCTGGCAAAACTTCAGAAGTGACACTGAAGTCGAAATGATTTCTTCTGAAGAAAGAAATCAGGACGGAAGCCCCACTGGCGCTGATAACAGCGTGTGCGCCCGGATAGGCGGGATCCGGTGTCGTGTTACCAACCTCCGGGAGCCAATTCGGGTCAGGGAGTGTCTCGGGGTTGCCGTCCATAGCAGCCTCGCGGATGGCAGTTACCGGTCGCCAGAAGTTGTACGTGTATTTAGCGTCGTAAAAAGCGATCACGTCATCGGCAAATGCCACGTTTAACTGCGCGAAGAGACGAGCGTTTTCTGCCGTTGTTAGATTGTGCGTCACGGCTGCCGTCTGGGCGATCTCGTTCCAGTAGTTCTGGATGGCTCCATTCCAAAAGCGGCCTGTCAGCGCCTGGTCTGGAGTTGCGGCGGTGCTTCCCGCGATTCCCAGTGATTTCACTTCATTGAAAACATCGCTGTAGGTATCGCTGGCCAGCGCGGGAGGAGGGCCGGGGCGAAACTGATTCGCGCGCTCCAGGGCAAAAGGAGTGACATGCGACCAGTTCGTGAATTGAGGCTGCTTGGGGAAGTTCGGTGGTGTCGACTGGTAATCCCCCGGGGCCGTTCCAAAAAGGAAAAGAATCGGCGTATTCGCTGATCCGTCGTTGCTGCGCCGAACCAAAATGCGATCCGCGACAGTTTGACCGATACGGATGCCTTCCGCCTTGTCCGCTCCATCTGGAATTTGTGCCAGCAACTGCTGAAGTTGCGCGTCGAGTGTCGTTTGAAAAGTCGGATATAACGTTACAAGAACTGCGTGCGCTGCCGCATCGGCCGCGGCGTCCTGAGAAGCAAAACGAGATACTCCCGTGAGGCGAACCAAATAGGGTTTATGGGTCCTGTCGATGGCGTTCACGGCATCGTAGATCGCGGCATGCATGATTGCGAAGCTGCGGGTGGGGTGGATCGTTGCCGGCTGTGCCTTTGGGGTGCGTACAATCACGAGAAGTGTTCTGTTCCACTGTACAACTGGATTGACTGGGTGGGCAGAAGAGTCGCGTACACCTTGATGCTCGTAATTAGACGAAGCACCATAAGAACCACTCGTCAGTGCCGAAAGACCGACACAGAGAAATGCGAAAACAATCAAGATTTTTGACATCAAAAGTTCCTTTCATTTCTGCATACCGACGGTGGCGGTGCACGTCGTAAGACAAATGCTCCACTGACCCCGCTAAAGACACTTCCCTTCTTTCATTCGCTCAGCGCAACAGGAACCGAGAGCATCAGAATCAGGGCGCTCTAATGACAGTGACTGAACTTCCTGCCGATTTATTCCTCTCGCGAGCAAGAAAAAACAATACGGAATATTTTTGTGGCTGGAGAGTCCATCTGTTTGTACCGGCCAGAAGCAAGAGGAGCCAAAATGAAAGCAATATCGGGAGTATTTTTGCTGGTGTGCATGCCACTGGGCATGGCGAAGAGCGACAACGCTTATCCAAAGGAAAAGGTAGCCGAATTTGTGGTCGAGAAACTGGACGTAACGTCGATACCGTCTGCGATCCGGCCGAAGCGCGAAAAGGGGAAAAAGACGTTCGGCGATTATGGATATGCAACACGGAAGCTCGACGACAAGGAAGCACTCGTCGAGGCCCCGCAGGGCCATTCGCAAATAAGTGTCAGTATACTGGAAGAAAACAAATCTGGAATTTACGTTTGCTTGAATGGCCGGGCGGAGAAACCAAGCAGTCAAATCCAGCGAGTGTTCCTGCTAACACTGAAAAATGGCGACCGCCTTTTGAAGGGCAGGGAGTCCTGGAAGGAGTTCGCCAGCTGTCCCGCGATTGGTGGGGCCGAGAGCGACTCTGCAGCAGATGCTTACGGGGAATGAGGAGTTCCCCCGAAAATGGTCTCCCTTAAAGTTCCTTATTGTTCGCGAGGCGCGTCGTTCAGCAGGGGGGCCATAGCCGTTGAACGCCGCAGGATAAGGCTAGTATTCAGCTCGTACTCTCTCTTCTGAGCGGATGGGGTTTCGCGGCCTACTTCATCTAACAATGCCCGGAACGCAATCTGGGCCAGCTCTTTCTGTGACATTTGCACCGTTGTCACCGGCGGAGTCATGAATTGCGCGAGCCGGATATCATCGAACCCCACGAGCGACAGGTCGGTCGGGATCTTGATGCCATGGTCGTACGCTTCGCGCATGACGCCAATGGCGGTCATATCGTTGGAGCACACGACAGCGGTGGGTTGATCGCGCGCGCCGAGCAATTCAACCAGCGCGCGCATGCCTCCCTCCATAGTGTGGTCCCCTGTCACGATGAGTTCCGGGAGCAAGCCGATTTCGGTCATGGAGGACTTGAAAGCTTCTGTCCTAGCCATCGCTGATTTCAGGCGTGGCGGGCCGGCAATGAACGCGATGCGCGTATGCCGCAGCGCGGCCAAGTGTTGGACTGCTTGGCGAATGCCGTTCAGGTAGTTAATCCGAATGTTGACTATGCCGGGAGCATCGGGCCCGACGTCGACGAACACCAAAGGCACTTTTCGGAAGCGAAGATGGCCGAGCAAGGCTTCCTCCATACCGAACGTTAGAATCGCGACACCGTCGACACGGCGCTCAATCATACGCCGCACGGACTGCTCCATTCTTTTTGGATCGTGAATCGTGGAGGTTAGAAGAATTTCGTAATTGTTCTCCACGGCGAGATGTTCGAAGGTCTGAACAATTTCAGGGAAAAACGGGTTGGTGATTTCGGATACGATCAGGCCCAAGATTCGGCTTCTGCCTGACACCAGTGCCCGGGCCTGGGTATTCGGGAAATAGCCCAGTTCGTCGACGACTTTCCAAACGCGCTTGGCGAGCAGAGGATTGACCGTAGGGACGTGGTTAATCGCTCTGGAAACGGTGGCAGTGGAAACTTTTGCCCTTCGCGCAATCTCCCGGAGGTCCATAACGGTACTTAGTATTATCCTCGACTAAACACTAATCGCTTATATCGTAGCACGGACGACCCGGTATACGTTTACCGGATCAGGGACGGCCGGGTAGTCGTCGTTTCGCTCTTCAGTTCCCACTTGTACAGGACCTTTATGACTTCCAAAATTGCTCGCTCGTCCCAGGGATCAAGCGGACCACTGAATGACGGTGTACGAGCGCGCGGGCACCTCAAACTTGCTCCGCCCACCGTTCGTGGAAGGCTTAGCAAATGCTTGCGGCGCGACGTGTTGGGGTGATTCGAAAGTATTGAACGCTTTCAAGTCAGTTCCGGTCAGAACATTAGAGACCAGCACCTGGCCCGGCGCCTTGTCCTGCCAATTAATCTCCAGGACATGCGGCTTCGATAGGTCGCGATTCAGAACAAAAATCCCAACTTTTCCATCCTCAGGATTAAAGGTTCCGGCGACGTCCACGTACGGAACCTGGCCCATTTTCACGACTTCATAGGTTGGTGACTCCACGAGAAGATTTAGGACCGAACCGCGAGCATACTGAAGCGCCCAATCATAGGGATAGTAAATGGTCTGGCGGAGCAAGCCGTTTGCATTGGTGGATATTGGCGCAATGACGTTAATTAGTTGGGCCAGGCAGGCCACCTTGACTCGATTCGCTTTGCGCAGCAAAGAATTAACCAGGCCGCCCACGAGCAATGCATCTTCGAGGTTGTATACCTCTTCCAGTAAATGAGGCGCCTCCTGGTGATGCCCGTTTGCGGCGTCTCCGCTCCGGGCTCGGTACCACACGTTCCATTCGTCAAAGGACAACCACAATTGTTTCGGCGAGCGCTTGTGCCCACGCACGAGGTCACAAACCGCGACCGTCTCCGCGATTTGCTGTTCCATGCTGAGGTTCATCGCAAGGAACTTCGAAGTATCGCCCCCGGTATCCGCAGGAGCATTGGTGAAATAGCGGTGCAGGGATAGACCGTCGACGTAGTCGTAGCATTGCTCCAGAACCTCGCGGTCCCACTCAAGATAGGTGGGCATGAAAGGGCCGCTTGATCCGCAAGCAATCAACTGCAGTGAAGGATCAACGTAGCGCATCTGGCGCGCGGCGTCCTGGGCCTTCATGCCATACTCGGTCGCGGTCATGTGGCCTATCTGCCAAGGGCCATCCATCTCGTTCCCCAGGCACCAGTTCTTTACCTTGTAGGGCTCCGCAATCCCGTGCTTGCGGCGGAGATCGCTCCATTTCGTTCCCTGATCCAGGTTGCAGTATTCGACCAGAGCGGCAGCCTCTTCAGGAGTTCCCGTCCCAAGGTTGAGACCCATCAACGGCTGGGTGCCGACCACCTTGCACCAGGCCATGAATTCATTGGTCCCGAACTGATTCGTGTTGATTGAATCCCAGGCCTTGTCGAGAACACGGGGACGGCTTTCCTTGGGACCAACGCCGTCAAGCCAGTTGTAGCCCGAAACGAAATTGCCGCCGGGATAACGGATGATCGGAACTTCCATCTGGCGTATTTCACTGATTACGTCTTTGCGAAACCCGTTGGCGTCCGAGAGCTTCGAACCGGGATCATAAATGCCCTCGTAGATGGCACGACCCAGGTGTTCGAGGAATGAGCCAAAGAGATTGCGGTCGAGCGGCGCTATGACACGGCGGGAGTCCACGTAAACACGGACGATATCGCTGGTGTTCGGCGGCGAAGTCTGAGCGCACAAGAAAGAACCGCCAAACACAGAGCTCACGCCCCAGGCCATTCCAGCGCTAGCAGCTTGTTGCAAGAAACGTCGTCGGTCGGGGGAAGACATATCTGTATTCTCCTCGCAGGTGAAGGAAAGGCGCGATCTGCCCATTTTCGGGTAAACGTTTACCACGTCATTCCGGCTGCTGCAAGCTAGATCTGAGGTGCTGCCTGTCCACCCCTCGTTGGAGCCGGCGCGCTCAAGACTTGATGAGAATTTTGCGGCGAGGCTCGCCATTACCACGTGATGCGTACGAGCGACAAGCCTTGCCTGGGCAAGGTGAATTGCAAATGCACTTGGCCGTGCTCGATTGACACCCACGCTGGCGATGTGAGGAGTTGCAATTGTCCCGCACTCTGCAACTGTTCGTATTGCTGGGGCGACGGAGATTGCGGGGATCCCATTTCCTTCCAAGCCGTAAATGCATTGCTGTGATGCGCGTCAATCCGAAAATGCTCGACAAGCGCAAGGCGGAGGGACTCGGGCAGCCCACTGATTGCTAAATCGATCGGCGCAGCGGGGACATTCACGTCCTCGTCGTGATAATTCCAAATCAGGGTTTCGACTTCCTGATTCTTGCGCGTGGCAATGGCTCTGATGTCCGGCCGTTGCCGCACCCCTCCACTCACCACCTGCTCGGTTGGAAGCGCACGCGTGCTCGACACCTTCACGCGTTCGCTGCCCATCAACCCGAACATACGAAAGGCGTTGAGTACCGGTTTGTCTAATCCATTTGTGGCCAGCTCGCGAAATCCCTCAAAGTAGGGCTGGTCTTCAAACTCGAAGGACCAACTTACGGCGCCCGCAAGATGGACTCGTTCGCGGGCCGCGAGGGCGTAGGTGGCATTCAGCGACTCCGCGATATAGGCGGCATATAAGGCGCCGTTACGATATCCGTTCTGGGGATTAGTGCGCGCTGAACACGCCGCGCAGCCTTCTGGGTCGGATTCCCCCAGAATGATTGGGGTGTCACGCCACTCGGGAAAAGATTGCACGATTTTGAAACCCTGTTCTATGGACGCGAGCTGACGCGTAATTCCCATCACCACATGATCGCCTTGCCAGGTTGGCGAGCCCTTGGGATGAAAAGCGATGAAATCCAGGCGCGAGCCGGTTTTTCCGGTCACATAATTTCGCTGGTGCGCGCAGTGATCGAGAAAAATGCGCAAGAATTCGGCAGCCTTCGGATACCCAGGTCCAGTGGAATCCGGGCCGCCCACGCGAGCTTCGGGAAGCGCTCGCAGTATGGCATCGACAGAGTAATCGTACAGCTTGAAGAATTCCTCGCGAGTGCCTTGCCAGTATCCGATGTCCGGTTCATTCCACACTTCCCACAACCAGGTCTTTACTTCCGCGTCGCCGTACCGCTCGCGAAGATGCCGAACAAATTGAAAAACGACTTCCGACCACTTCTGATAATCCTTCGGAGGGTAAGCCCAGCCCGCAAAGACCGAGCCTTGTGGAAAATTATGGCGGTAAGGCTGTGGATGGGTGGAAAGCGCTTCCGGCATGAATCCAATTTCGACCAAGGGTTTAATTCCAGCCGCGTGAAACGTATCGAAGATCTTATCTAGAATTGTCCAACTATAGACCGGCTTCCCCGCGTCTTCCGTATAGACATTTGTGGAGCCCCATTTCAATGAGGCCGAGCCATCGCCCGTCGTAAGAAGGTTGTGAACACGAACGTATACCGGTGCGGGACTCAGGGCCGCGAGTTCGCTCAGTAACTTCTTGCCATTCGGCGCGTACGTGTAATTCGGCTCGTCGTAGCCGAAATAATTCCAGACAGGGATCATTGATCCGTCCGGCTGGTCGGCATGCACATCGATATTTATGTTCTGCGCCGCCTCTTGCGAGCAGCACGAATGCACTGCGAAGAACAGAAGCAGTAACCCGCCATAGATCCGGTATAGAGTTCTCATTTGCAAAAAGATCCTTAAGTACTGCGAACGCGCTGAGTATAGAGTTCGATCGACGCCCCGAGCAAGCGTTTGCCAGAATTTGCGGCCACGATGTGTTACATTTTTGGCCGTCCGCAACCAACGAACCCAATGAAAACCTTGAAGATGCGCAGGAAGAAAGTTGTGCAGGTTTCGCTTAGCATAGTTCTCTGCATTATCTGTTTTGATCGGTTCGCGCTTCAGGCTCACGAACTGCGAGACTCAGCCGTAGCAAAGATAGAGATCGATGCGGATCGGGTCGAGGGTCCAATAAGCACCATACTCTACGGTCAATTCGATGAATTCATGTTCGAAGGCGTGAAGCGCGGATTAACCGCTGAATTGATTCGCGATCGGAGTTTCGACGAAGCACCGAACGCGATAGGCCTGCCTCGCGATTGGGAACGCGAACCAGATGACCGCCATGATGATCCAGGGCTGCGTTTTCATTGGGATGATGACGTTTTCTATCCCGTACGCCACGAGTTTACGACCGAGCGTGCCGAACATTCGCTGCGCGTGGACCTTGCCGGGGACGATGGCCAACGCCGTGGAATCCGCCAAGGTGGTATCTCAATTCGGCAGAGACTCCCTTACCGCGGCTATGTGTGGGTGAAGACCGACGGATTCAAGGCTCGCATCCGCATTGCGCTGGAAACCGACAAAACAAGCAGAGAAACCTACGCGTCTGCGGAGGTCAATGATGTTTCCGGAGACTGGAAGAAATATGATTTCACCTTGACTCCTTCAAAGAGTGATGCGCTTGCCAAGATTGTAATCCTCTTCAGCGGAAAGGGCCGCTTCTGGATCGACCAGATCTCGCTATCGCCTCTTGATGCCGTCAATGGCGTGCGCTCCGATGTTTTCCAGAAGATTAAAGCGCTGCGTCCTGCCTTCATTCGCTGGCCAGGCGGAAACGTAGCCCAGGATTATCACTGGACCTGGGGCATCGGCCCGCGCGATCAGCGTTTCACGTGGACGAATCTTTCTTGGGGAAACGAGTTGGAGCCAAGTGATTTCGGCACGGATGAGTTCGTTCGTCTGTGCCGCAATGTCGCCGCTGAACCCTCGATTACTGTGAATGTCGAGGGCCGCGGCGCAACGGCCAGTGAGGCAGCGGCGTGGGTGGAGTACGCAAATGGCCCAGCATCCTCAGTTCGAGGCGCCCTGCGGGCGGCGAACGGCAACCCCGATCCATTTAAGGTGAAGTATTGGGAAGTCGGGAACGAAATCTGGGGAGACTGGGTTCGCGGGCATAGCGATGCCAATACGTATGCAGAGAACTTCGAACGCTACGCCGCAGCCATGTCCGGCGTTGACCCCTCCATCCATCTAATCGCTGTCGGCGACAACAACATGGAGTGGAACGGTACGATCCTTAAGCTTGCGGGGCCTCATATCGACTATCTTGCGATCCATCATTATTACGGTACCAGCGAGATGGCGGGTGATCCGTTAAACCTCATGGCCCATCCGTTGTCCTACGAACGTTTTTACAAACAAGTTGGTGATCTCATTCATCGGCTCGTGCCCGGACGGCCGATCAAGCTGGCCATCAACGAATGGAACACTTCGTTGCCGGTGCCGCGGCAGCATTCGATGGAGTCCGCTTTATATGCGGCGCGGCTCATGAACGTATTCGAGCGCAGCGACATTGTGGCCATGAGTGCGGTATCCGACATGGTGAACGGTTGGTCGGGAGGCGTAATTCAAGCCAGCCGAGACAACCTATTTGTCACGCCGACATACCTCGTCAATGAACTTTACAATCGCCACCTTGGCGCTCAGCGAGTCACGACACGCGTGAGCAGTCCCACATTCGACACAACCAGAGAGGGCAGAGGTGTGCCTTATTTGGATGTGGTGGCGAGCCGCAGCGCTGATGGCAAGCACATTTTCATCAAGGCTGTTAATACAGACGCGCAGAGGACGCTGCGCACTTCAGTGCGCATCGGTGGGGTTCACGTGGCTTCTAACGCCGTCATGGAAACAATCAGTGCGGACTCGATGACCTCAGCTAACAGCTTTGCGACTCCGCACACAGTTTCGCTGCACCAGAAGACGATCAAAACCGGACCGAATTTTGTGATCGATTTTCCCCAACACTCGGTCTCCGTTATAACTCTGGACGTCCCGAGTGCGACCGCTGTCCGACCTAATATCGCAGTCGTTAGCGCAAAACCAGCGTATTGATGCGCTTGGGCACCTCTCCCGCCGGTATCACCGCTAGGGACTTCAGCGTCTTCATGTCGATGGCAGACACTGAGCGAGCGGCGGAATTCGAAACGTAAACAGTTGTACTGTCGGGTGTAAAGGTAATCCATTCCGGAACCGCACCGGTCGCTTCCTGTCCGAACGGGTGAACCAGTGGCAGTGTGGAATGGCCGATTAACTTGAGCTCTGGGAGCGAGTACTCGAAGACGGCGTTCGCTAAGGTGCTGTTGACCCACAGCGATTTCCCATCGGGCGCAACGCCTATGCCGTGAGAAGGCGTGCTGGTGCGTCCCTCGACCACTCCGAAGCCTCCGGGCCGGTTGGGCAGGGGGATGCGAGCCACTTCGGCGCGCTTGGCGAAATCCACCACGGCAAATCCATGAAAGCCGGACAACTGGACGAAGAGGCGGCGCGTGGAGCCATCGAGATTGCGCTCGAAGGCCATGGGGCGCACACCGCGATCCAATTTGAGCTGCCAGGCGATCTCATCCGTCTCGAGGTCGACGACGGTGATGGATTGCGATTCGATAGAGCCGCTGACGGCATACTTTCCGTCGGGGGTGACATAGACGTTGTGCACGCTGGCGTTCACCGGGATGGTTTTCACGAGCGTGAGGGACGTGGTATCGATGAGGTCGAGCGCGCCCGGAAGAGTGCGGATACCAACGACGACGCGGCGGCCGTCTTTGGTAATGGAGATGTTATTTGGGCGGCCGGAGAGCGGAATTTTCCGGAGAATCTCGCCAGACTGCGTGTCGACAACATCGAGCACGCTCTCGGATTCATTGCTAACGTACACGCGCGTGCCGTCAGGGGCAAAGTTAATGCCGTGCGGCAATTCGATGCCGCGGATGACTTGTACAATTTTGTTGGTCGCGGGATCGATGACGTCGATGTTGTCCGCGGCGCTGTTGGTGACGTAGATGCGTGCGGCGCGTTGCGGCACGCAGCCGGATGGCGCGCCTTCCCGCGCGCCGCGCACCCATTCGGCGAGTGTGAGCCAGTCCGGATCGTTCTGCGAAGCGAATTGGCGTCCGCCGGAGTGGAATGCGTCGCCACCGGCTTCCGGGGCGAGCGGATGAAGCAAGAGCGGACTTGAGTCTGGGGCACCAGCAACGACCAGGTGAATTGCGCTCTGGAAATTTTGCCGCGATTGTTCATCGGTCCAAGCGGCCGCTTCCGGCGGCAATTTCTCGAGATGGAAGATGCGATTCGCTTCGCTGTGACATGCGTAGCACCGAGCGTGGCCCGGCCGCGTTTTGAGGAAAATGGGCTCGACGTTGGATTTGTAAAACGCGAAATCGAGGGAAGCGGGTGTTTGTGTTGAGTTGGGTTGCTGGCAAGGCTTTTGGGCGGATGCTGGGAGTGCCGCAAACGTAAGGGCGGCGGCGAGCGCGGCGGCCAGGTTCGGTGAAGTTGAACTCAAATTGCGCACAGTTTTTGAACGATTGCTCCGCAGCAAGCGTTAGCGCCCGTACACCAGCAGACGAAAGGTTCCAGAGATTGGTGTTGGTTGCGGTTTGGGTTGATCTGCGGTAGGTGCGGCGGCAGGAGAAAAATCAGCGGTGTCGATGAACAGCTTATGGTTCTTCGGATCGAGCGCCATATTGCGGGCGCCAAATTCGGTTTTCACGGTCTCGACGACGCTGAATTTGTCGGCGCTGTCTTCGTGGAAGATGTGGAGGGCGCCTTCGCGCACAGCAGTAAAGAGAAGGCCGGTTTCCGGCTCGTAGATATTGGTGTCAACTCCGGAGCCGATGGGAAAGGTCTGCAGAACTTTGCCGGTGTCGGCGTCCAGGATGGCCAGGAGCTTGTTGCGACCACCGATGAAGAGGCGGCGGTGCTGAGTGTCCATGTCCATGGCCGTCGCTTCTTCCGCCGGTGCGATCGGCCAGCGGGCTTTAACGGTATTGGCGCGCGAGTCGAGAGCCACGACTTCGTTTTTGTCCTCGATGTTGTCGTAGATCATGCCTTTGCCATCGGCGACGGCGTATTCCGGCCGGCCCCCCATGGGGATAGTGGCGATGACGGTGAGAGAAGACGGATCGATGACGGAGGAGTCGTTGGTTTTGCCGTTCATGGTGAAAATGTGTTTGGACGCGGGATCGTAGATGATGCAGTCCGGGTTGCCGCCGGTCTTGATGTGGTTGGTGACTTTCAGGGTTTTCAGATCGAAGACAACGGCTTCGTCGGCGCCGCCATCGCTGATGAAGCCGCGGCCTAGATCGCTAACCAATGCGATGCCGTGAACTCGTTTCAGGTCGGGGATGCTGCCAACGACCGCTCCGCTATCGGCGTCGACGACCTTGACTTCCGTATTGTGCGAAATGTAAAGGCGGCGCGTCGCAGCATCGAACGTGACGTAATCCCAATACTCTTTGCCGCCGGGCGCCGCGCCGAGATCGTATTTCTTGAGTAGGTGATAGCCGCCCTCGGGCGGATTTGCGAGCGCGAACCCGCCGAGCGCCAGAGCGATGATGTACATAGCGATGCGATGCAACTTGAAAGACTTCACCGTAGAACCCCCTTGGCTTCGATTCAGAAGGTGACACGAGCAGCCGGTTGGCTCCGGCTGCTCGTGAGAATCTCTTCCGTACCCGCTCGACAACTAAAAGATTATTTTTATGGCAAATTGGATCTGCCGCTCCGGGATCGTCGTTCTTACCAGGGCACCCGCTGTCGAGCCGGCTAAGGATGTTCCGTCTGCAGCGAAAATGTCAGTATTGCCGTCACCAGGGCCCGGCGGGGCGAAGTTCGCATGATTGATAATGTTGAATATTTCGGCTCGGAACTGTACGTTGAAATTTTCCGAGATTCTTTTGATATGGTTGTTCTTGAATACAGAGAAGTCGAGACTGGTTATACCCGGGCCAATCAAGCTGTTGCGGCCAGCATTCCCCCGGAGGTTGAAGCATTGTGGAAAGGTCGCCGGAACGGGTGGAAGCGTCGGGTCGCTCGGCTGAATAGATGGTGGAAAAGGATTGCAGTTTGCGCCCCAAAACGCTGGGTCGGGAGCGGTCGGGACGGAGAAGCACTGAGTCTTGATGTAGTTGTTCGGATTGCCAGGATTGGTGAGCGTATTGCAGCCGGACCCGCCGAGCCGGTTCGGATACGCAAAATCGTCACTGCTGTTGGAGTTGGAGGGGTCCCCGCCCGTGCCCCATGTCGGGGTGAACGGGACACCATCGCTTGCGGTAAATATGACTCCTAGTTCCCATCCATCCGTCAGCCAGCGAGCCGGACCAGAGAATGACTTCGCGGGCGGCACTTCCCAGGTGCCATTCACCACCAGCGTTCGTCCGACGTTGAAATCCGAGAGGCCACGCGTCAACTTCATGTCGAACCAATCCAAGCTGGAAATCGAATTGTTGAAGGCGTCGCCCGCGAGGGTCGCGGAACTCGTGTCAATACTCTTGCCCCATGTGAAGGTCCCCTGCATTTGAAAACCATGGCTCATGCGTTTGGCCAACTGCAGTTCAAGGGCATTGAAATAAGAGCGCCCTTGATAAAACATTCCGCGGATAGAACCGAAATTGGTATTGATCGGGTCGAAGGGGCTCCCGTCTGGATTAAAAGGCCAGACATAACCAGCCGACGTCTTGGTGGGAATGACCAGGTTGGCCTCGTCAACGCGGAACGGCTGATGTACGCCGCGCGATCCCACGTAAGCAGCCATGGCCGCCAAGCTAGAAGTAAGCTGGTATTGCACATTGAGGTTCCACTGCGTCACATAGTTGCGCTTCGGATTAGGATCGGTGTAAGTAGCTCGTAGCTTGTTAGCCGGGAATGAGGCCGGTAACCCTGAGAAGAAGCTTATCGGCGTTGCGGCCGTGTTCTTAAGCACCGTGTACTGAAAGAAAGGCGTTGATTGGGTCACAAGAAGAATGAACTCATACGGTAGAGGTTGGACGTCAAAAAGCCCCGCTCCGCCGCGAAGCGCCATTTTTCCGTTTCGGAATGGATCCCAAGCAAAGCCTATACGCGGTTCAAAGTTCTTCGTTGTAGGGTTGCTGGCGAAAAAGGGATCACCGAGGTGGGGAGTGCCGGATCTGATGTCCCTTAGATTGGAAAGCTTGCCGTGAATCTCGGTTGGTATGGTGGCCATTTCATAGCGGAGGCCGAGGTTCATAGTGAAATTAGGTTTCCAGCGCCAGTCATCTTGCACATAAGTACCAAAGAGAGTCTGACGAATATCGCGCGGTGTCAGTGAGCTGGCAATTCCGCCTTGAAACTTGGTCGGTTGGTTTGTCAAGAATTGCTGCACGCCGTCAAAAAACCAGATTCCGTTGGGATCGGTTAGTGCAGTGACTTGAAGCAGCATGCGTTCAACAGCCACGCCAAACTTGATGGTGTGCGTGCCGCGCGTGAGGAACGCGTCGTCATATGCCTGGAATGAATTCCAGCGATACAGATAAGTGGGCAGTCCGCCGACCCCTCCTGGGAGCGCACTGAGCCCATTGACATTCACGAAGCTCGCATTCCTACCCGAAAAGGCACCGAGCGCGACATCTCCGGCCGCTGGGTTGATAGCCTTGACGCTCGCGTCGTTGTCGACGCGCTCGTGGTTGTAGCCGAATCGAACCGCATTCACGAAGGTAGGCGTGAAACTATGAGTCTCCTCAACCGCTACGATCTGCCTCGAAGAGAGGGTGCTAAGGGCAACGTTTCCAAACGAGTCGGGGGAGCTGTAAGGCGTTTTGTCGTAGAGGTAGGTGCCAAACAAACTGTCCCGGTCGGAGAACTTGTGATCAACTCGGGTGGTTACAAAATTCTCGTTGATGACTTGCTGGCCGGAAAAAGTGAATAAGGCACTGTCGCCGTTGCCCTGAATAGCTCCGTTGGGCAGCGGGTACAATGGAAGATATTGTTTAACTCTCAGGTCCACACCGTTGGCGTCCGTGTTTGGCCCGGGTTGGAGCTGGGTTGGTGTACAGGGGTTGCTAGGGTCGGAACCCTGTGGGTTCGAGCACATTAGTCCAGACCGAGCCGCCAACGAAGGCACAAAGTTGTGGTTAGCTATGCCCTTCGACTGTCGGATGCCCTCGTAGTCGGCAAAGAAAAACGTGTGATTCTTGACGATCGGGCCGCCAATAGCTCCGCCAAATTGATTGCGCTTGAATGGTGCTTTCGGGATGCCCCCCGCATTCTCAAAAAAGTTTGCCGCGTCCAGAGCACTATTCCTCAGGAACTCGTAGCCGCTCCCGTGAAACGAGTTTGTTCCAGAGCGCGTGGTAGCGTTGACGACGCCTCCCGAAGTCTTCCCATATTCGGCGGAGTAGTTGCTCGTGAGCACGGAAAACTCCTGGATCGCGTCAACGCCCAGGTTTCCTCCCAGCACGCTGCCCGGCGCCCCATTCGCATAATCGTTCAGGCTCACGCCGTCCAAACGATAGTTGTTCTGCTGTGGCCGCGCTCCTGAGATGGTCAACTGCTGTCCAAAACCGCGATTGCCTCGATCCGAACCGGTTGCGAAGCTCGGCTGTGTCTGAATCGTTTCGACGCCGGGCTGCAGAGCCGCGAGATCGGTCCAACTGCGGCCGTTGAGCGGGAGCTCCCGAACCGTAGTTGCATTCACCGTAGCGCTGATTTCTGAAGAAGTTACCTGGACCGCCGGAGCTTCGGTTGTTACCTGGACCGTGTGCGATACCGTTCCCACGTGCAAAGACAAATCAAAGGTTTGCTGCGCGCCGACGTTCATGGTGATTCCAGTTTTTACTTCCGTATTGAAACCTGTAGCGCTGATCTTGACCTGGTATTCTCCGGGAAGCAGGTTCACCGCGGTATAGAAGCCGTCGGCGTTAGTAGTGACGACCCTCTCCACGCCAGTGGCCACGTTCGTGATCACGATCTGTGCCTGCGGAACCGCCCTACCGGTAGGATCGGTTATCGTGCCCGAAAGAGTTCCTCCGGCAACCTGCGCGCGGAGTGCAGCAGGAAAGAGCATTGTCGCCATCACAAAAATTGCTGCTACGTGACCAAACAAAGGCATTCTGCAGAATCTTCGATAGGACACGGATCACCTCCACACGTTGACGCGGAGCGTAGTGCAGATGTGGGGATGATACCTTAACCTAGAATTAATTTCCGTTTAGGTGTGATTTGGGGAGCGGATTCGCGAGGCTGAGTCATCGGCAAAACTACAGTGAATGTGGAACCAACGCTGGGTGTGCTCGCACACTCGATCGAGCCGCCTTGCGCGCGCACAATCGCTTGCGCGATGGCCAAACCCAGACCGCCGCTCTGCGCCTCGCCGCTGCTGGCTGGACCAGCGCGATAGAACCTTTCAAAGATGAACGGCAAGTGCTCACCCGAAATTCCCACTCCCTGATCCGCGAAAGATGCACAGATCTCGCCGTCGCCATTTTCTAAAGTGACGCGGACGCTCGTCCCGCTGAGGGAATACTTGATGGCATTGTCGAGGAATATCAAGAAGAGCTGATGCAGGAAGGCTTCGTCGCCGAAGTAAGCAGTCTCTTGGTCCAGGTCGCGCACGATGCGGATATTCTTGGCGCGCGCCCGGGAGTTCACTAGCGCGCAGGCCTCTTCGAGCACTTCGTTGATATAAAGAGGCTCGCACACCAGATGCAGTTGCCCGGCATCAGCCATCGAAAGCGTGAACAGACCTTCGACGATGCGCGTCAGCTTCTTGAATTCGTCGTCGAAGACACACAGTGTTTCGCGGTATTCGTCGGCGGTGCGCGGCTTGGAAAGCATCAATTCTGTTTCGCCATGGAGAACGGAGAGCGGAGTGCGGAGCTCGTGCGAGGCATCGGTCACGAACTGCCGCAACTGGCGCACCGCGGAGTCCACGCTCTTCAGCAGATGATTAAAGGTTTCGGCCAGACGGCCGAGCTCGTCGTGAGGCGAGGAGACCGGCAGGGGGCTCCAGAATCCCTCGCGGTTCGTTACGCGACTAGCCATAAGGGCAGCATGTTCCGTGAGCGCGGCAATCGGCGCGAGGCTCCTTCCTACGTATAAGGCAGAAATGAGCGCGGTGACCAACAGACTCATCAGGAAAAGGAGCAGCGCGATGCGTCCAAAACTGTCTAGCACGCGATTAGTGCCAAACGTAGGGATGGCGACGGCCAGGACAAGCGGCTTGGTTCCCTGCTGAAACGGTATAATTGCTATGCGCACGGGCTCGCCGCTACGAAGCGTCGCAAAACCAAACGTTGCCTGCGAGACGGAAGTGCTGATCCCTTTCAAGTCTATGGGAGCTTCTAGATTTCGGGATCGCTGCAGCACATGACCGGACGGGTCGAGTACCTCAAAAAATTGCCCGGCAATATCCATCCGATTGATGTCCTGGGCGTCGGGTTCCGCGGCGAAGTCGGCGAGAATCGGACGCGCCGTCTCCTGCAGTTGACGGTTGAGCTGCGCGGAAACTTCATGAGCCAGAAGGCCCCAGAAGGCCAGGTAGGAAGCCGCCAGGAGCACGCCCACAACGGTGCAGAAGAGCACCATCATGCGGAAGCGCAGTGTGCGGCCCTTCATCATTCCGGTAGTCCCAGTCGGTAACCGACTCCTCGAACAGTATGAATGAGCTTGGCGGCACGATTTTCGTCAATCTTCTGACGCAATCGATTGATATAGACTTCCACGAGGTTGGTCTCGCTATCGAAATGGCAGTCCCAGACATGCTCGATGATTTCACTCCGCGTGACCAATTCGGGAGCATGCAGCAAAAACAACTCAAGCAGCGCAAATTCCTTGGCTGTTAAAGGGATTACCTCAGAGCCGCGCGTGGCGCGCCGGCGATGACGATCCAGCGCGAGGTCGGCAAAGCGCAGCTTGGCATTACCGCTGTGAAAGCCGCGGCGCACGAGCGCTCGCACTCGAGCCAGGAGTTCTGCCAAGGCAAACGGCTTAGCAAGATAGTCATCGGCGCCGGCGTCCAGTCCGGCAACCCTTTGCTCGACCAAACCTCGCGCAGTGAGCATCAGGATCGGAGCTTCGATGCCCTGCTGGCGCAGCTCACGGCAGACTTCGAGTCCACTCATGCCGGGCAGCCGAACGTCCAGAAGAATAGCGTCGTAGGTGACATCCGTGGCTAATGGAAGCGCCTTCTCTCCCGTCTCCGCAACGTCCACAGCATAGGAATTTTCCCGCAAGGCTCGCGCGATGAAGCTGGCGACCTTCCGTTCATCTTCGACTAAGAGGATCCGCATGGCGAATACTCACATCATTGCACACGAGGCGGGGCTATGTACCTGCCAGTCTTCGCTGGAGGAGAGCACCGGGAATCCTACTTCAAATCATTGCGAACGACTTGCCCGCCCTTCATAACGAATTTTACGCGCTCCAGTTCGGTGATGTCACTCAACGGGTCTCCTGCAACGGCAATGATGTCCGCGAATTTTCCTTTTTCGATCGAGCCGATACGATCTTGCCATCCCATCATTTCTGCCGCCACAGTGGTGGCGGTCTGAATGGCCTGAGCCGGCGTCATGCCGTATTTGACGAGGAAGGCGAATTCTCGCGCCTGCACGCCATGGGGAAACGGCCCGGCCCCGCTGCCGAAAGAAATTTTCACTCCTCGGGCTACCGCCAGTCGCCCACTCTTTTCGCGCAACGCTTGAAGACTGTACTTCCCGCCTGTGGCCTTGGCATCGCGGAGGGTGTAGTCGGATAGCGAATAATGATAAGCAGTCAGTTCGAGGTAGATGCCTTTCTTTTTCATTTGGTCGGCGATGGCATCGTCCAGCTCGATGGCGTGCTCGACGGTATCGACGCCGGCATTGACGCAGTTGCGCAGACCCTCGCCGCCAAATGCATGACACGCCGCTTTTTTCTTGTGGCGATGCGCTTCGTCGACAATGGCATCCACCTCTTCCTTGGTAAACGTTGCCTCGCTCCACAGCTCGCCGTCGGATTCAAATTCGTAATCCGCGGTAGAGTGGAACTTGATCCAGTCCGCTCCATAGTGAATCTGCTCGCGGACCGCTTGGCGTGCCGCCCAGGGGCCGTCAACCGTCTGGTAATTCCTCGGGAGGTTCACCTCCGGCGAGCCAAGGATTCCCTCTCCCGTAGCGACGAGACCCATCGTCGAGACTTGCATGCGCGGTCCCTGGAAAAATCCGCGGTTAATGGCTTTCTTGATGTCCACATCGGCATAGCCGCCTCCGTGGCTCATCAAATCCCGCAAGCTCGTGAATCCCGCCCGCAAATCCTTCTGGGCATTCGCCAGCGCGAGCAACGTGCGGTATTCGCGAGTATCGTTAATAGGGCTGGCGAATGGCGGTCCCCCAGGCTTGATGTCGTCGAGTCCATATCCGAAGACGTGCGTGTGCCCGTCGATAAGTCCGGGCAGCACGGTGCCTTTGCTGAGGTCAAGCACTTGCGCCCCAGCGGGAATTTGCATTCGATCGGCGGGCCCAACCGCCGTGATCTTTTCCTCTTCGACGAGAATGACTTGGTTTTCCGCGATTTTGCCAGACTTGCTATCGAACAAGCGGCCCGCGCGAATCGCAGTGACCTGCGCTGTTTGCGCGTGTACTCCTGTAGCGGCGAAGCACACGACGGCACAAGCTACGAACCTGAACCCAAAGATTCTCAAGTAATCCTCCGATGGAAATTTCGAGTGTTCGCTTCCCGTCGAGATCGCTGGCGTCTCGCTTACAAAACGTCAAAGACCAGGATTTTTGCGGCCTCTGTTCCGTGCTGTGGCACGGCCACGAAAAACCGATTCAGCTCGGGAACCAAGCGCGCTGTTCTCCCCAAAGGTCCCGTGGGCACTTTCGCCAGCAGTTTGTAGTCATCCGGGCCGGATTGTTGGTAAACGTCCACATTTCCGTCGCAAGCGGCGTAGATGCGTTTGCTCGCGGGATCGTAAGTAATATCGTCAACGCCCTTGGTGATCGGCAAGGCGGTGATCTCTTTACCAGATTGCGTGTCGAGAACGGCGACGAGCCCGGTGCGGCAAGCAACAAACAACCGGTGGTCGGCTTCATCGAAGGCCATGGCCACATTGGTCTTGCACTTGGTCACCGGCCAACTGGCAACGATAGCGCGCGTCTCCCGGTCGACGACGTCCACCTGATTCTTGGCCTTGTTATTGACATACAGTCTCGGACTGGAAGTCTCCAGCGCCATGGCTTCGAGAGTGTCTCCGTCGATCTTGATGTCCGCCAGCTTCTTGCCCGCGGTAGTGTCCACAACGCTCAGCATCGAGTAGGTCTGATGTACATCGCCGCCGCCATTATCGATGTAAAGATATTTTGTCTTGGGGTCATAGCCGATGGAGTCGGAATCCTCGAGAAGTTTCACGCTCGAGAGCAAGGCATAGGTCTTGCCATCGAAAATCTTCAAGTCGCCGGCATCGCCATCGGTAATGTAAATGCGATTGAGATCTTCGCGATACAGCACGGCGTGCGGTTTCCCGATTCCCGTGATGGTATGAATCGGTTTCCCGCTCTTTAGTTCAAAGACCAGCACTGCTTTGTAGCCTTCGGGAGTAGCGAACAGCCGATCGCCTTTAAGGTCGACGCCAAAGTGGTCAAAGTTCCCTTTGATGTCCCCTGGCAATGTTAAAGTCTGGGCAAGTTTAAGCGGCAGAGCACCCTGGCCCCTCGCTGCAATCGCGAATAGAACGAGAAAAGCCGCCAGCATGGAATAGCGTTTCTTCATTTCCTCTCCCTGAGTGTTGATCGGACTAAGCTGCAATTTGGCACGGCAGAGCATAATTCATCAGACGCCATGCTAGCTTAAACGAAGATTAATTTCTGTTTAGTTCGGAAGCTCGCGCCCGGGATTGAAGTAAATTGACGAAACAACACTGCGCTGCAACCTTCCTTCACCTGCTAAACCTAGAACCGAAGGGAACCTCCAGCGCGAGTCCTGGTCTTCTGTGTCGTACGAGAGGAGCACAAAAAATGCAGCCAACACGAGCTATCACCCTGGCGCTATTGCTTTTGCTCGGGGTCACTGCCAAAGCTCAAGAGGGAGCGCCGCTGAAGCTAGCGCATACCATCCCGCTTCCCGGACTCAAGGATGGTGATTTCGACCATTTCGCGCCAGACGTCGATGGGCACCGTCTGTTCCTCACCGGAGAGGAGAATGACAAGGTTCTCGTTTTCGACACCTCCACGAACAAGCTCATTCATACCATCGAGGAATCGAAAGCGCCGCACGCCATTCTTTACCGCGGCGATCTCAAGAAACTCTTCGTGGTTGAGGGGGACGCCTCGGCGGTCAAGGTCTACGACGGCGACAGCTACAAGCCGGTCAGTGAGATTAAGGTCTCCGTCGATGCGGATTCCATTGCTTACGATCCTGCCACGCAGTACCTCTACGTGGTAAACGGCGGGCGGGAAGCGCATACGCCTTATTCGTTGATCAGCGTCATTGATACGAACAGTTCGAAGAAGTTGCGCGACATCAAGATCAACTCGAATCACGTAGAAGCGATCGTGCTGGAAAAGTCCGGACCGCGCATGTTCATGAACATTACGGGTAACAATGCGGTAGGGGTCATGGACCGCAACAAGTCTGCTCTTACTGCCACTTGGCCTTTGCCGCCAGGTGACAAGTTAAATGTGGCCATGGCCTTGGACGAAGCCGATCATCGCCTCTTCGTAGTCACCAGAAATCCAGGCAAGTTGATTGTGCTGAATTCAGACACAGGTAAAGTAGTGACCAGTGTTGAAGCAGTGGGCATGGTCGACGACATGGCTTATGATGCCAAGCAAAAGCGCATTTACGTCGCAGGGGACCAATTCGTGGACGTCTTCTACCAAAAAGATGCCGACCACTACGACCGGCTTGGCAGAATTCCTGGCAGCTTTCGCGCAAAAACGGGCATTCTCGTGCCCGAGCTGAATCGCTACTATCTGGCTGTGCCTCACCACGAGAATCAAGAAGCCGAAGTCAGAGTCTACGAAGTGCAGCCCTGAACGTAACGGCAAACTTTAGGTCGGTCTTAGTTCGAGGTCGGCAGATCGTCGGAACATCTCGGTGAAAAAATGTTAAGGCGGGATTTCGGCAAAGCCTCTCTAGGCGTGATGGCTTCGAGCGTGCTTTCCGTGTCTGCAAAGCGAGCAGGACCCGCGTCCGGCGCCGACTTCCCCAAAACTCCTGGCCTGACAGACTATGTCGGCAGATTCGTCACGACGACGACGTACGAGGAGATTCCAGAACAGGTAATCGAACTCGGCAAGAAATCGATCCTCGACGGCCTGGGATTGGCTCTGGCCGGCTCGCGCGCCGAAAGCGGTTCCATTTCCCGCAAGTATGTTGAGCAAATTGGCGTGTGCAACAGAAAAGCCACCATCATTGGTTCAGCACAAAAGACTTCTCCGCGTTTCGCGGCGCTGCTGAACGGCATTTCAATTCATGCCGACGATTTCGACGACACCCAGCTTGCCGCGGCAAAAGACCGGGTATACGGTCTGCTCATGCATCCTACCGTTCCCGTGCTGCCCGCGATTTTCGCGCTTGCCGAGCAACGCTCAGTGACCGGAAAAGATTGGATGCTGGCGTATCACGTCGGCGCAGAGGTCGAGTGCAAGATCGCGGAAGCGATTTCACCGCGTCACTATCAAGATGGATTTCATACCACTGGCACCTGTGGGCCGTTCGGTTCCGCAGCAGCTTGCGCCAAGCTGCTGAAATTCGATCTGGCAAAAACGTTGAACGCGTTTGGCTTGACCGCCAGCCAGTCTGGAGGGCTGCGCGAAAACTTCGGCACCATGACGAAGCCTTTCCAAGCCGGGCACGCCGCTGAAGGCGGCCTGGTGTCCGCCGAGCTGGTCGCATTAGGCTGGACCGCCGCTGAGCAAATCCTCGAGGCGGACCGTGGCTTCTTCCACGCGGCCGGCGGTTCTTATGATCCGTCTGCGATCATGAATCGGCTGGGAAAGCCCTGGACCTTCGCCTCGCCCGGTGTTTCCTTGAAGCCATATCCTTCCGGCTCTCTCACTCATCCTGCGATGACCGAACTTGCGCGGCTGATGCAAGCTCATGATATACAAGCAGCGCAGGTCGAAAAGGTCGATATCGGCGCGAACCATAACATGACCACGACGCTTCTCCACCACCAACCCAAGACCGGACTCGAGGCAAAATTCAGCATGGAATTCTGTCTGGCAATCCTTTTGCTCGAGCGCAAAGCGGGCTTGGGTCAATTTTCAGACAAAGTGGTTCAGCGCTCCGATGTACAGGAGATGATCCGCAGAGTTAATTTCTACGTCGACCCGGAAGCTGAAAGCGCAGGCTATGACAAAATGACCTCGATTCTGAAAATTCACCTTAAGGACGGCAGTGTGATCACCGGCCGCGCCTACTTTGCGAAAGGCAGCCCGACAAATCCGATGAGTTTTGACGAGGCCGCAACAAAATTCCGTGGATGCGCCGAATTTGCCGAATGGCCCAAGGCTAAGACCGAAAAAATAATTGCCTTCACCAGGGCCTTGGAAACTGCTCCCGATATGTCCGAGCTATCGCCGTCGCTAACAGCGACAGCGGGATGAATTGCGACCCATGAAAACCTTCAACATCGCGGTCATCGCCGGGGACGGAATCGGGAAAGAAGTGGTTCCCGAAGGTATCCGTGTGCTCGAAGCGGCGGGCCGGCGTTTCGATTTTCGCTTGCATTGGCACGCGTTTGACTGGAGCTGCGAAACGTACGTGCAGACGGGAAAAATGATGCCGGATGACGGCCTGCGTCAATTGCAGCCTTTCAACGCCATTTTCCTCGGCGCTGTGGGCCACCCTAGCGTTCCCGACCATGTCTCCCTTTGGGGACTGTTGATTCCCATCCGGCGTACTTTCCGGCAATACGTCAATCTTCGTCCCGTGCGCCTTTTCGACGGAATCGAAACGCCCTTGAAGAACTGGAAGCCCGGTCAAATCGATTTCACCATCATTCGCGAGAACAATGAGGGGGAATACTCAAACATTGGCGGACGCCTCTACGAAGGCACCGACGACGAGATGGCCGTCCAACAAACCGTTTTCACCAAACGCGGCGTGAATCGCGTGCTGCGTTTCGCTTTCGAATTGGCTCGCAAACGACGAAAGCATCTGACCTCCGCCACCAAATCGAACGGCATCATTCATACCATGCCCTTCTGGGACGAATGCTTTCATGCCATGGCAAGCGAGTATCCCGACGTCCGCACGGACCAGTATCACATCGACATTCTCACGGCTCACTTCGTGCGCCACCCTGATTGGTTCGATGTCGTCGTCGGCTCCAATCTTTTTGGAGACATCCTCTCCGATCTAGGTCCCGCCGTTGTTGGCTCCATCGGCATCGCTCCCTCCGCAAATCTCAATCCGGAAAACGAATACCCTTCCATGTTTGAGCCGGTCCACGGCTCGGCCCCGGATATCGCTGGCAAAGGCATCGCCAATCCCATCGGGCAGATCTGGTCCGGCGCGATGATGCTCCGCCATCTCGGTGTACCCGCCGCCGCCAATGCCGTCGAAGACGCCATTGCCGCGATTCTGGCCCAGGCGAAAGTTCGCACCCCGGATATCGGAGGAAACGCAACCACGCGAGACTTAGGCGAAGCGATTGCAAATCAGGTCAGCAAAACCAAAGCTACAACGCAGATTCCATGAAAACCAACCGCCCCGGTTTTACCGCCCCGGATCCGCCTGACGTCACCCGCCGCAGTCTTCTCGAATTGGCGGGCTTGGCCATCACCGCGGCAGCTTTTCCTTCAAGGGCGGCGAGTGCTCTGCCGCCGGCTCACCAAGCCAAGACTCCGCAAGGCTCCGGCTCCGTCATGAACGCGCTCAGCACATACATGAGCGAAGCCGCCAAGCATCCGCTCCCCGATGAAGTCACGGAAAAAGCAAAGCACCACATCCTCGATACTCTCGCCGCCATAATTTCCGGTGCCAATTTGCTTCCCGGCCAGCGCGCCCTTCAATTTGCTCGCGCGTATGGCGGTAAGGAACTCTGTACGGTTGTCGCGTCAAATCTTTTGTGCGGACCCATCGAAGCCGCCCTCGCCAACGGCGTGCTGGCTCATGCCGACGAAACCGACGATTCCCACTCCCCTTCCCAGTCCCACCCGGGCTGCGCGGTCATTCCTGCCGCCCTTGCCGCCGGTGAGCAGTTTCGCACCAGCGGAGCGCATTTCCTTCGCGCCGTGGCGCTCGGCTATGACATTGGCGCTCGCGTCACCATGACTCTCGGCGGACAACAATTCGAAGCCCAGAGCCACTGGAGCACGCACAGCATCTCCCCGCTTTTCGGCGCCGCCGCGGCCGCCGGTTGCGCCGCCAACCTAAACGCTCAGCAAATGCGCTGGATGCTGGGTTACACGGCGCACCAGTCTTCCGGCCTCGGCGCGTGGAATCGCGATACCGAACACATCCAAAAGGCTTTTCATTTTGGCGGCATGACTGCGCGGAGCGGTGTCACCTCCGCTTTACTCGTCCACTCCGGCTGGACCGGTGTGGACGATCTCTTTTCCGGAAAAGACAATTTCTTCCAAGCCTACAATCCGCACGCCGATCCGTCCGGACTGATCGATAAATTGGGCGAGCGCTACGAAATCACGCGCACGAATATCAAAAAGTGGCCCGTAGGCTCACCCATCCAGGCCGCTCTCGACGCCCTCGAAATCCTCCGCAAGCAGCGCCCTTTCGACGCCGGCCAGGTGCAGCAGATCACCGTCCGGCTAGCCACCGATGAAGCCGCCATTGTCAACAATCGCGACATCCCCGACATCTGCGTCCAGCACATGCTCGCGGTCGCGCTGTTGGACAAGACTGTCACCTTCGCTTCAGCCCATGACACTGCGCGAATGAAAGACTCTGCCGTGTTGCGCGAGCGCGCCAAGATCAAGCTTCTGCCCGACGAAGAGCTCGAGCGCCTAATGCCTCTGCGCGTGGCTGTCCTGGACGTCACGCTCGCAGACGGTACGCACCTCATCCGCCGCGTGGACAATGTCCGCGGCACTCTCGAGAATCCCATGACCCGCGACGAAATAATCACCAAGGCCCGGGATTTGATCACGCCAGTTCTTGGCGCGCCGAAATGCACGACTCTCATCGGCAAAGTATTTGACCTCGAAGGCGTACCGGACATTCGAGAGCTTCGGCCACTGCTGCAACCTTCATGACGACGCATTTCCACGCGCTGCAGGTGAAATCTTGAGGATCGTCGATATCCGCGAGGCGGTCGTACCGATCAAATCGCAGATTCGCAACGCCTTCATCGATTTCAGCCAGATGACCGTAAGCGTCCTCGCCCTGGTCACTGACGTGGCTCGCGACGGCAAACCTGTCGTTGGTTTCGGTTTTAATTCCAACGGCCGCTATGCGCCGAGCGGCCTCTTGCGCGATCGCTTTATCCCTCGCCTGAAAGCCGCGGACTCTCAAGCGCTGCTCAACGATGCCGGCGACAATCTAGATCCTGCTCGCATCTGGGACGTTCTCATGCGCAATGAGAAGCCTGGAGGTCACGGCGAACGTTCAGTCGCCGTCGGCGTCATGGATATGGCCGTGTGGGACGCCGTCGCGAAAATTGCCGGAGTTCCACTCTACCGGCTTCTCGCTGACCGCTACCGCGGCGGCGCGGTCGAACCAAGAGTCTTCGTCTACGCCGCCGGCGGCTACTACTATCCTGGCAAGGATTTGACGGCCCTTCAGAATGAAATGTCCAGCTACCTCGATCTCGGCTATTCCGTCGTGAAGATCAAAATCGGCGGAGCGCCGCTTCCCGACGACCTGCGCCGGATCGAAGCGGTCCTGAAGATCCTGAAGACGCCCGACCAGCTCGCCGTGGACGCCAACGGCCGCTTCGACCTGAACACCGCGATTGCCTACGCCCGCGCTCTTGCTCCGTACGGGCTTCGCTGGTACGAAGAAGCGGGTGATCCCCTCGATTACGACCTGCAGGCAAAACTCGCGCCTCACTACCCGGGCCCCATGGCCACCGGCGAAAATCTTTTCTCCATGCAAGATGCGCGCAATCTCATCCGCTACGCGGGCCTGCGGTCTGATCGCGACGTTTTGCAATTCGATTGCGCGTTGAGCTACGGCCTCGTCGAATATTTGCGCATCCTCGACATGTTGAAAGAGCACGGGTGGTCGCCCGCACGTTGCATTCCGCACGGCGGCCACCAAATGTCTCTCAATATCGCGGCTGGGTTAGGACTCGGAGGCAACGAATCCTACCCAGGGAATTTCCAGCCCTTCGGCGGATTCGCGGACGGCATCCCCGTGGAAAACAGTTACGTTCGCCTCCCGGAGATTCCGGGCATCGGCTTTGAAGCCAAGAACGAATTGTTTCACGTAATGAAAGCGTTGATTGAGGCGAGATAGGACAAAAATGAGCTACGCAAAGGAACATTTCCCCGGAGAGGCAGATCCCGTAATGGTGACCCGCCGCCGCTTGATCAGGCTAGGTGGCCTGTCCACGATCCTCGCGACCCTTCCGCCGGGTCTCGCAAGAGCTGCCTCATTCCTCCATCCCGACGAGCCTCCGCAAGGCGTCAGCCCGATCATGCAGCAGCTCAGCACCTACATGAGCGCGGCCAGCACCCGCGCGCTGCCCGATGAAGTGATCGAGAAAGCCAAGCAACACATCCTGGACACCTTTGCTGCGATGATTTCCGGTTCCAGCCTTCCACCAGGTCGCGCGGCCCTCGAATTTGCCCGCGCCTATGGCGGAAAGGAAATCGCCACAGTTGTGGCCTCCAACGTGGTGTGCGGCCCCATCGAGGCCGCATTCGCGAATGGCGTGCTCGCGCATTCCGACGAAACCGACGACTCGCACGGTCCTTCCCGCTCGCATCCCGGCGTATCCGTTGTTCCCGCGGCCTTTGCCGCCGGCGAGCAGTTCGCAATCACCGGAGCGCACTTCCTGCGCGCAGTCACTCTCGGTTACGACGTCGGCACGCGCATCACCATGAGCATGGGCGGCCCCGCGTATCAGGCATCCACCCATCGCAGCACGCACGGCACTGTTGCGTCCTTCGGCGCCGGCGCCGCTGCCGGATGCGCCGCCAGTCTCAGCGCCGAAAAAATGCGCTTGCTCCTCGACTACACCGCGCAGCAAACCTCCGGAATCGGCGCCTGGTCTCGCGATGCCGAACACATGGAGAAAGCATTCCTCTTCGGCGGAAAACCTGCCGCCGGCGCAGTCATGGCTGCTACGCTGATTCAATCGGGCTGGAGCGGCGTGGATGACGTTTTTTCCGGGCCTGACAATTTCTTTGAAGCTCTCGCCCCTCGCGAAAACGGCGTCATCAAGGCGGATCCCCCCGCACTGGTCGATAAGCTTGGCGAGCGCTACGAAATCACCCGCACCAACATCAAGAAATGGACGGTCGGCTCGCCCATTCAAGCTCCGCTCGACGCCCTCGCCGGTTTCTTCAGGCAGCGCTCGTTCTCCGCGGACGACGTGAGCAAAGTCGTCGTCCGCATCGCCAGCGACGAAGCGAATACGGTCAGCAATCGCGACATGCCGGACATTTGCATGCAGCACATGGTCGCCATCATGCTCCTGGACAAGACTGTCACGTTTCGCTCTGTCCACGACAGGGCACGCATGAAGGACCCCGCAGTGCTCCGCCAGCGCGCCAAAGTCGATGTCCTCGCCGATCCACGCATCGACGCTCGCCGTCCACGTCGCGAAGCCATCGTCGAGTTGACCCTCGCCGACGGAACGCAACTCACCGAGTGGGTCCGTGACGTTCGCGGTACCGCGGAAAATCCCATGACCCGCGACGAAGTGGTGGACAAAGCTCGCGACCTCATCGCACCTGTCCTCGGTGCGGCCCCCTGCTCGACTCTCATAAACAAATTGCTCGCTCTCGAAACTCTGCGCGATGTCCGCGAGCTACGCCCCGCGCTTCAAAGGAGCTAATCCAAGCGATGCCGCTCCCCACTGCCACAGCACTGGAAACAACTTCGCCCCCGCGCAAGAGGCCCTTTTACATGAGCCTCTCGTTCCAAGTGCTGGTCGGAGTCGGCATTGCCATCATCCTTGGCTATATCAGCCCCGCTAGGGCCGTCGCCATGAAGCCGCTCGGCGATGCCTTCATTCGTTTGATCACCATGATCATCACGCTGGTCATCTTCTGCACCTTGGTCACCGGAATTGCCGGCATGGACAACATGAAAAAGGTTGGTCGTGTCGGTGGCAAAGCCTTGCTGTATTTCGAAGTAGTCTCCACCCTTGCGCTGCTCATCGGACTCGTCGTCGGCAATGTGGTGCACCCGGGCAGCGGTTTTAATATCGATCCCGCCACGCTCGACGCAAGGGCCGTAGCCGAATACGCCGGCCAGGCCAAGGCCCAAAGCATTACCGAATTCCTCGTCCATATCATTCCCAACACAATCGTCGACGCGTTCACTAGAGGCGACATCTTGCAGGTGCTGTTCGTCTCTCTTCTCTTCGGCTTCGCTTTGTCGCTTGCCGGGCCGCGCTGCAAACCGCTCGTCGACCTCTTGGAAGCCGTCACCCGCGTCGTCTTTGGCGTAGTCGCCCTCTTGATGCGCTTCGCCCCCATCGGAGCTTTTGGCGCCATGGCCTTCACCATCGGTAAATACGGTCTGGCTTCCCTCGGTCCTCTGGTCAAATTGATAGCCACGCTCTACATCACGTCGATACTTTTCGTCCTTGTCGTGCTAGGAGGCATCGCTCGCCTGGCAGGCTTCGGAATCCTGCGCTTCCTATGGTTTCTCCGCGACGAAATTCTCCTCGTGCTGGCCACGAGTTCTTCGGAGCCCGCCCTGCCCAATCTCATGGCCAAGCTCGAAAAGCTCGGATGCTCCAAGACCCTCGTCGGCCTGGTCGTCCCCACGGGTTACACCTTCAATGCCGACGGCACCAGCCTCTATATGACTCTGGCCGCGCTATTCGTCGCTCAGGCGACCAACACGCATCTAACTCTAGTCCAGCAATTCACCATTCTGGGCGTCGCCCTGCTCACTTCCAAAGGCGCAAGCGGCGTGCAAGGCGCCGCCTTCATCGCGCTGGTCGCCACCATGATGGTGATCCCCACCATACCTGTTGCCGGGATGGCGCTGATCCTCGGCATCGATCGTTTCCTCAGTATGTGCCGCGCTGCCGTCAATATGACCGGCAACGCCGTCGCGACTCTGGTGATAGCTCGTTGGGAAAATGAGCTCGATAGAAACGCTCTACGCCATCATCTGATTGGGGAAACAGACACAATAGAGGCTTGAATATCCAGGTGGGCGGCTCGACTGTGTGGTGACATTTTTTTCTTCGATTCCACGGCCACGACGTGGGAACAGCTGGAGAGGTTACGCGTGCGCCGCGACCGTGGCCGGCAGCGTGAACTGAAAAGTTGCGCCCCGTCCGGAGCCACCCGCGGCCCACAAGCGGCCGCCATGCGACTCAATGATCGACCGGCTGATGGGCAGCCCCATACCGGTCCCGTTATCCTTGGTCGTAAAGAATGCCCTGAAGATCTGCTCCGCCTGCTCCGGCGGCAATCCCACTCCGGTATCGCTCACCGAGATCAGCAATTGACCATCGCCGGCTTCCGACTTGATGGCCAGCTCACCTCCGCCACTCGTTCCCTTCATGGCATCGATGCCGTTGAGCATCAGGTTCATGAAAACCTGCTGCAGTTGCACACGGTCCGCCATGACCTCTGGAAGACCCTCAGCAAGTTCGGTGTGGATCGAGATCGAGTAGCGATTCGCCTCGCTGCGCAGCAGCACAATCATTTCTCGAACAAGTTCATTTACATCGACAAGCTCCCGCTGCGGCGCATCCTTCTTGAACAGCGAGCTGATTCTGCCAATGATGTCCGCCGCGCGCGTCACATCGTTAACAAGTCTCGATGCGGCTGCTCTTGCCTCTCCCACGTCGGGTTCATCCCGGCCAAGCCATCGCAAACAGGTTTTGGCGTTCGTTGCTGCTGCCGAAATCGGCTGCTTGATCTCGTGCGCCAGCGATGCAGTCAGCTCGCCCATCGTGTTCACCCTATTTATGTGCGCGAGGTCCGCCTGGGCCTGACGCAATCTCTCGCGCTCTTCACGCGCCAGCTTACGTTGAATGGCAATGCCGGCTAGGTGGGTGGCCATTTCCAGGGCCTGGGTCTCAGCCGGGCTCGGACTGCGCGGTTCGCGGTAATACATGGCAAACGAGCCCAGCACCTTGTCCGACTGCACAAGTATGGGAGTCGACCAGCAGGCACGGAACCCATAGGGCTCGGCCACGCCTCGGTACGGCTCCCAGAGCGGATCCTGGAGAATGTCGGTGACCACAACGGTTTCTCTGCGGTACATGGCCGTGCCGCAGGATCCCGCCTTCGGTCCGATGCAAAGGCCGTCGATGGCCTGGGTGTAGGCCTTGGGAAGGCTGGGGCCGGCGCCGTGCCGCACGTGCTGCCCGTCCTCGTCAAGGAGCAGGACAGAGCACAGCAAGCCGGTGAACTGGTCTTCCACAACCCGTACCAGCTTCTCCAGTATTTCCCCCAGCGGAGCATCGCGCGCTATCATCTCCAAGACACGACTCTCTCCGTCGCGCAGCGCCTCGGCCCTCTTGCGTTCGGTCACATCCATGACCGTGCCGACGACTTCAGCGATTTCGCCCGACTCATCCATCACAGGACGAGCGATACTATGAAGGTGTTTTATCGTTCCGTCCGGCAGAACGATCCGAAAATCAGCCTGAGAATCCACCCACCCCTTCTGCGTGGTCTCCATTTTCGCTCTCTGCTCGATCTGTGGTCGATCCTCGGGGTGCACCCTTTCGAGGAACTGCGGCCAGGTGGGCGCGTTTTTTTGGGGGTCATAGTCATAAATGCGAAAAATCTCTTGCGACCAGAAGAGACCGTCGGTACGCACATTCCAAGCCCAACTGCCTATGTGTGTTAGCCTCTGCGCTTCTGCTAAATAGGCCTCGCTCCGCTGCAAATCGGCGGCTCGTTCCGATACCTTCATCTCGAGTTGGTTGCCGGCTTCACGGAGTTCCGCCACTTTCGCGTCGAGTTCGTGGCGCAGGCGCGCGTTCTGAAACGCTGCGGCGGCGTGATTAGCAGCCACGGAAAGCAGCAACTGGTCAATCTCGCTGGGAAAGTCGGTGCGAGTGCACGCCGCAGCGACCAGGCCAGCCTCGGCATTGACGCCAATGGGAATGACAACGCCACGGCAAGGCTCCGCGCCTCCAAGGTCAGCAACGATTTCCTTACACGAAAACTGGCCGACGCCGCCTTGGTGAGTTCGCAGCCATTCCGGGAATGCTTTCCATGCGTGCCCCCGCATCACTTCGATTGCGGCGCCCCCTTTGGGATCGCACAAACGCACAAAAGCGAAATCCAGTTGCAGCGATCCGACCAGCACATCGGCAAGTCCGGCGGCAATGATAGGCGGTTCTTGTCCCACCCACGCCGCCGGGATCGTCGAAAGTGCCACCAGCTCGCGCAGCGCTATTCGCAGCGCGACACTCTCAGTATGCGATCCTGTCGGCATTCAGTTTGCCGTGGCAGCGCTCTTGCGGTCCGACTGTCGCTCCCGTATCTCACGGAGGAACTGGTCCGGAGGAACGTAGAACGGGTTCTCCTGTAGAATACCGCCGATAATTACGACCGGGTGCGTCCGCATGATGTCCATCACCAGGCTAGCCGGAAATTTCGTCAGGTCGTACGTACAGATCACCGCATCGTTGTATTTGGGAAGAACATAATTGAGGCGAGTCTCGTATTCCACCAAGTTGTTCACACCCGGTTTATTGAGAAGCGCCCATTCCATATGTGCCACTAGCCTGGTGAGCGCGTAGCCAGCCGCTGCGCCCGATTGGAGTATTTCTTCGATTAAAGCCAGCGTGGCATCCTGGTCGAACCGGTCTCCACGGAGGTAAGTTTCTCGCCAAGGCCGCAGCTCGAGCTGCCCAGTGCTCATCGCCTGCTGCACATTGATACCCGCTTCCGCGAGCCGCTTCAGATGCTCTTCCCGTTGCTCAGGATCCACGATGTGGGTAGCCTTTTCGCCCCGGTCGAAGCCATCTTTGAAGAACGAGCGAAGCACCCTATGCTCCTCGTCGATGCTGTTGAAGAAAGCGCAAATGTGACGATGCCCGCCGAGATTGCCTCCGGCGAACTCTACGGAATGACTAACGGCCATATATCACCTCACATGCATAGACATACGAAAGGGGATCTCATTTCTGGGACTATCGGCATTTAGTTCGCCGTGGCTGTGCTTCTGCGAAGCGGACGTCGCTCCTTTATTTCGATGAGGAATTGGTCCGGCGGAATGAAAAACGGGTTCTCCTGGAGTAACCCGCCGACAATCACGGCGGGATGGGTCCGCAAGGCGTCCATCACCACGCTTGCGTTAAATTTCGACAGATCATACGTGCAGATCACAATGTTGTCGTACTTGGGAGTCACGTAGTTGACCCGCGTCTCGAACTCGATCAGGTCTTCGACACCTGGCAAGTCGACGAGCGCCCATTCCATGTGCCCCAGGAATCTTGTCTGTGCGTACCCTGCCGCAGGCCCGGACTGGAGCATTTGTTCGAACGACGCCAGCCAGGTGTCCTCGTCAAACCGGCCTCCGCGGAGCGGAGCGTCTTGCCACGGACGCACCTCCAATTGGCCGCTGTCCATCGCCTCTTGCACATTGATACCTGCTTCGGC